>MDSV01135848.1_pt1 | contig 91765 bp, 146 predicted proteins | sample 810851 | NCBI WGS metagenome assembly MDSV01 (sample SAMN05326640, study PRJNA326480) | marine metagenome | isolation source: seawater | place: Atlantic Ocean: North East | collected 2012
GCTCAAGGTCCTGAAGGTCCTCAAGGTCCTCAAGGTCCTGAAGGTCCTCAAGGTCCTGAAGGTCCTCAAGGTCCTGAAGGTTTAATTTGGCGAGGTAGTTGGAACGACACCACTGAGTATTTAGTTGACGATGCAGTTAATCACAATGGGTCATCTTACATTTGCATTTTACAACATGAAGACGAAGAGCCACCGAATGTTACATACTGGGATTATCTCGCGTTAGAGGGAGCAACTGGAGCTACTGGACCTGTTGGTGATATAGGTCCAATAGGGCCTGTTGGTGATATAGGTCCAATAGGCTTAACTGGAGGTATTGGTCCCAGAGGCGATGTTGGAAATCTTGGTCCTAGAGGCAATGTTGGCCCACAAGGTGACCCCGGAGCTAAGTATGCAATTGTTGAATCTTCGCTAACAGAAGAACACCTCGGTCTTTATTGCACTGAAATGCCAGAAGCGATATTCGAAGATATAATTTCCGTTTCAATCAAAGGAGATAAATCAGCAGAAGAAATAAAAGTTGAGGTTGACATAGACCCTCTATATTTAGACGTATGCGAACCCAATTCATTAAGAGTGGTTAGCATGATATGTAATACTCCTTGCGCGTTCGGGGCAGAAATAAATAAAAATAAATTAATAATCAAGGTGGCTGCATGGGGCAATGAAGCACCTTCAACAGCTAACCTAAAACTAGCGGGCGTGAGAAAAGGGATTACATCAAGATTCCCGAAATACTCTTCTCAAGAAGCGTTGCGAAATAGAGAGTTTTGGGATAGTTGGAAGAAATAATAAAAATTTTCATTTCTAAAATACGTTTTTTTTGCAATATTTGTAGGAATGTAAGTTTTTTAAAAAATGAATTTTGACTTTCTTTTAAAATTAAACAAAGGGGGCTTTTTGGGGTTAGTAGAATCTCAGGTGCAGCACGGGGATCATAAAGTCTTAGAGGTTCCTAATTTAACGTTTTTGGAAAAAAAGCCTAAATTCTTAATAGATTTAGAGTCCAAAGACTTCACAGAATCTCAAAAAAACTTCAAGAACTTTTAATTCATGGAGTTACCGCCGAAAACCCAAATCAAAAAGAAGAAAAGCAAAAAAGAAGGCTCTATTATTTAACTGAATACATCTTGCAGCTTGCTGGGGAAAAAAGCTCTTCTAGCAAGCAAATAGAATCTTTTTCCTTAGTGATAAGCAAGGAAGTCATGAGGGAAGGGTTGGTTACTTTGCGGACTATCAGAATATTTCACGACCAACCAATTTACGTTATAGCTGACCAAGAAACTAAAGAGTTCTTAGAGCAGCAAGGTATATCTAATTTAATAATAAAGATAGACATATCTGAAGCTTCCAAACAGAGGATAATGCGAAGGTTTTTTAAGAAACGTTTCGTTCACCTACAAACGTTTCATAGAGAAGAGTACATATTTAAAAAAATGGACGCGATGTCTTTCGCACTAAAAAATCATTCAAATACTTTCTTTTTGGATGCTGATATTATTCTGTGCGAGAAGTTAAGTATACACTCAGATAGAGAAATAATACTTTCTCCTCATTATTGTCCTGCTAGAAGATTCTATCAGACTTTTGGGAACGGCTTTTTTAACGCTGGATATGTTTTCTGTTGCGATAAAACTTTTCCAAGATTTTGGAGGAGGCTATACTTAAAGGATTCCAGATTTTACGAACAACAAGGAATGGATTATATCCCAGAAAAATATAGCACCCATATATTCGACGCCTCCCACAATATTGGGTGGTGGAGGAACAAAAACGACAACTTCAATGAGCCTTTAAATATATCTATTCCAGAAAAAACTTGGTCTTTCCATTTACATTTAGAGCCTAATTATGACTATGGAAACAATTCAATTGTAAAAAGAAAAAACCAAGAAATTAAAAGTATAATGCTTAACTACTTAAGGGGTAATAAAAAAACGGAGGTCATCGATTCGATAGCCTCCGTGTTTAGCGATATTAAGAGCTAGCTAATTGCTTGTATACGGCTGATTAAATTAAATACTTTTGGCTTGGGGATATCTTTTAGGTTTTCGATTTCTTCCGCGCCATCATACCCTTCTTTAACCAACACTTTCTTGACCTTATCCAGAGAAACCCCTTTTTGAGACATCACTTTTTCGAGTAAGAAATGAGGGTCGCTTTCGCTTAAATTGCTGGAGCTTTCTTCTCTAGTTGAGGGGGTTGTTGATGTTGGCTGTGAGGTTCTCACTCCAGCTAGTTCATCACCTCCTACGATATTAATTCTAAGGAAACTCCTTACGCATCTTACAAAAGCGCGGTTTTCTGCTGTGGCAGCTAAATAATTTCTAGCAAAGTCTGAAGTGTTCGACATTGAGGCGTCACCTATTGCTGAGAAAGTAACTGGTTTGTTTTCTGTTTCATAATTCGGTATCCAAGTAATTTTACAGGTAGCAACTACATAATCAGGGCTGGGGCAGTTGACTTCGTAAGTTAAATCAGTGTATCCCCTTATTTGAGCTAATTCTTTGATACCGCCGAGTAGGATAATGAGTTCTGTGTCTTTGAGCTTAGAAACATCAGCCACGTCTGTCTTATCTCTGTTGGGGACAAGCCACTTCTTATCAATCATTCCCCTCCAGTTTACTAAGCCGTTCTCCTCGAATTTGTAGTCAATGTCGTCTGAAACAAGTAAGCCAGAGTTATCTCTAGAGACAGTGGGAGAGTTAGCATCATTGCTTTTTTTAGGCATAAAACGATATTATGTTTTTTCTGCGTTCTAGTCAAGTATCTTCAGGATATATAAGTTATCAATACTTCTCCATATAAGCGGATCATCCTTGAATTCTACGACTTCGCCTTTGCCACCTATCTCCTGATTGTTTCTCCAAGCAGACTCGCTTGGAAAAGTTTTGCCGTTAGAGAGGGTAAATTTGTTGGACTTATAATAAAGTTTATCTACTCCGTGCGATAAGATTTTTTTCTTTTGTTCCTCTTTGTAGGACTCTGTGAAGATAAGATCAATATCTAGATAATTTATTTTCTTTTTATTTAATTGTTTTGAGTCCATTCTAGAAAACAAAAACAGGCTAATACCTAAGTTTTTCACTGACTCTGCAAATTTGTGATCATCATCCTCCTCGACTACGTAGACTAACTGAGGAATGTTTTTTCTGTATTTTTTTAAAATTTCTAAATCAATAGCTTTATTGGTTATGATGTTTACGTTGCCTATCCTCAATTGTTCCTCTAACTTTTTTTCGTCAAAAAGTAAGTCCATTCTAAACATAATCGACTTTATGTTCATGGACTCTATGTTTACAGATTGATCTGGAAGCGTTTCTACAAACTCTTGTCCGTCTACGAACTTTTTTCCTATGTGAATTGTTTCGAATTTAGACTCAAAATCTATCATTAGCTTATCTAGCACTTTCTCGGCTATCGCTTCAGGTTTAATTATTCCTAGTTCTTGAGTTGATTCAAATAGAGTTTCGCTTTTTACGTTGTCAGTCCAGTAAGGAGCGTGGCTGGCGTTTTCAGGCTTATCAATCATACAAATAGTCTGCACGTTGAAGGTGTTGGCTATGTGGGCTGAAACAGCGTCAGTGGATAGATGTAGTAAACTGTTGTTGAGTACGTATGCAGCCTGTCCAAGGTTTATTTTTCCGTTTAACCTGATTGCGCCGTTCATTTCTGGCGCAGCATCATCTCCTAGTTGTACGATAGAGATTCCGTGCTTAGAGAGTGGTCCGTTAAGAAAATTGCATATTTCTTGCCAGTTTTGAAAGTCAGGCGGACTGTTTTCTCTAGTGTTATCTATGGTTATATACTTGTCGCATCCTACGGGAAAATATTTTTCATAAATAAAAGGCTTGGACAGCTTGAGCCCTGTCGATGTAGAGAATGATTCTAATACGTGCATACGTTAACTTTTTAGTGCGAAGGAGATTTCATCTTTCTGATTGTGCTTATAGTCGTATGTATTTAAGTCAAATACTATTTCGAAGTCTTGTTTTTCAAGGTTATCTATATATCCTTCTGCGCGTTCATAGGGCGGTAAGATTTTGTGTATAAGCTCATTTGGGGCAAAGAAGTCTCCGAACGGTTGCTCTGTTGAGACGTAAATATTGTGATTCGGGTAAGTTTCTTTCGCGCTTTTTAATAGACTTGTCGCTAGTACTGCCTCCGAGAGATTTTGAGGGAAAACAAATAATATCCTTCTTCCTTCGTCGTCTTTAGAGAGAAACTGATTGAATCCAGCTTCTTTTATGTTTTCTTTAGCTGCTACTTGTCTGAAATATTGCTCGACTCCTGCTGGAGGCATCCCTTCTTTAAGCTTCTTAAGCCAGTGAACTAGCCCCTCGTCGTCGTCATCGACTTTAACTTTTAATATATCTCTGTATAAATTTTTTACCCACGTAGCTCCGTTTTCATTGAACTCAACTTCGGCATTGGGGTCTTTCTTTTCTGGGGTAGGGTAATTTTTTTCATCTATTAATGGGGCGTTGTCGATGAAGGATTCAAGAGCTAAGCCTATTCTTGATATAGAAAAGTTTTCTATCGTCCACTCTCTGGCTTTTTCGCCCATTTCTTTCCTTGAAGCGGGACTCATCTTGTAAACTTCTTCTAGTTTTTTAGATATAGACTCATGTCTGGTGTTAGCTTTTTTAAAGTTAGTTCCGATTTCCCTATATTCATCCCATTCTAAGGCTAATGAATTAGCCTCAGGCTCACACATCTCTTCTCCGCAGCTATAGTTAGTAACTAAGGTTATTAACTCAGTGAGTTTAGCTTCTTGAATTGGTATTTCTTGACCTCCAGATGTAAACGGATGGCAATAAACATCCATCAAATTGTATACTTCGTTTAATTGGCTTTCAGTTACGCCTTTGCCTACACTGACTGTTTCTAGGGAATTTTTTTCTCCGCATGATTTACATTCGCAGTCGGAGTTTATGAATGGTCTCACTTCGTAGCTAGAGCATTCTTCACATATATAAGTGAACAAGACGTCATTTGGGTTAATGTTGCTTTCCTCGATTAGCTGACGAATATTCCAACCTTCTTTTAGGTGAGTGTGGAGTAATAATTTTGCTTTCGAGGAAGGATTGTCGGACTTGAACTGCTTAAAGCCTTTTATCAGGTTTGGGACAGATTTTCTTAGTTGGTTCCTGAATACAAATCCTACTACAAACTCATCTTTTCCTATGTTGTTTTTAGACCTAAGGGATTGCCTTTCGGAATCGGTTAGCCTGTAGAAATCTTTTTCTTCTAGGGCTCCGTGGAGCGTCTTTACATTCTTAATGCCCATTTTTTGCATTTCTTTCTGGGCAAAGTTGCTCCACACCCAGAAGTTTTCGCATTTATTAGCTGCCTTTATTGCTGCTGGCAGTATTGGTAGTGAGTCTAAGGTGGTCCATATGGCGGAAGTGATTTTATCAAACCAGCTTCTCTGAGTTGCAAAGTCTACTCCCCATATGTCTTGAGCGGAGATGTAGACATCGGGTCGCTCTTTTTCTATCACTTCATCAAGTTTAAATGCGCCGTATGGGGTAAGGTATTTAAGCTTTGGGTCTTTTTCTATTAGTTCCGATTTTTCTTTATCAGTAGGTATACATCCGATTGACTTCCAAGGAGTTTTTTGTAGTTCGTAATAATTTTCTACTATGCCGACACAGTAATTTACTAATTCGTATTTATCAGTTTTGTACAGATAAGTTAAAATGGCTTTGGCGTTTCTGCCAAAACCAGATTTAACCACTGCGAAATCGGTTTGAATTAAAACCTTTTTCTTTCTCAAGATTTTTCCTTACGTTTCATAGTGAAAGATTGTCTTAGAGCGGTTTCTAAGTACAGGGAAAGAAGCTTGGCTTCATTAAAGTAAAATCCAATAACGTAACTTTGTTTATTAGTGGAGTCTTCCTTGTCTTCCTTTTGCACGGACAAAGAAAACCCTACTTGTTCTCCTTGTTTTAGGTATGGGCCAAATCTGTACTTTACCACTTGATTCTGGCTTCCGTGGTAGCCTGTGTATTCTACGTTTCTGTCTATTGCGTCAGCAATACCAGCGTATTCAGTGTCGCTGAATTTTATGATTACTCTTTTATCTTTATTGTCTTTATTTTCAATAAAAGACCCAGTTCTTCTTTTAGCGTCCCAAGAGTGTTGCTTGATTAAACTACACCAAAAAGTCATTCCTTCTTTGTCGTCGGGCTTAATCCAGAACGAAGAAGCTGCTCCGGTTGATTTTGGGGTTGGCTTGTAGAATTGTAGCTGATTCATTGCTATATCGTACTATTTTTAATCTTAAAGTCAATTAAGTACTTTTCTAGTTCGTAAGTGGGTGACCAATTTAAAATTTCCTTAGCTTTAGAGTTGTCAGCTAATGTGGCTCTAGCTTCTCCTTGTCTTTCCGGTATAAACTCTATTTTTTTGCTTATCTTTTCAGCTATACTCAGTATAGAAAAAGATTTCCCAGTTCCTATGTTAAATATTTCGCCAAATGCTTTATCATTCTCACAAGACGCGCTTAGTATATTAGCTTCAACAACATCTCTTACGTCGGTGAAATCTCTAGTCTGCAAGCCATCGCCAACCACTGTAAGAAGTTCTCCTTGTAAAAATTGTCTTTGGAAAAGGCCAATAACCGGAGCGTAGTGTCCTTTTATTGGTTCCCTGTTTCCGTAGACATTAAAATATCTAAGGGTTATTGTGTTTAACCCGTATATGTCATTGTATACTTTGCAAATCTCTTCTCCAGCGGTTTTGGATACCGAGTATGGGTTTAGGCAATCCTTGGGCATATCCTCCTTCAAAGGGGGGACGTTTTTTCTGCCATAAGCAGAAGATGTAGATGAGTATATAACTCTGTCTACATTATTCTCTCTACTGGCCTGAAGTACGTTGCACGTTCCTACAAAATTGGTGCTACATGCTATCTGGGGTTGGTTTATAGTTGGTTGTATTCTGGCTTCTGCTGCTAAGTGAAATACAACATCTGGCTTCTCGTGTGAGAAAATCCAATTCAATGTGTAGGAATCATTTACGTCAGTACAATAATTCCTAGCTTCTTCGTTCCAGTAAAATTTTTCGTTACAGTCTGCTGATTCATTATCCAAGCAAACGACGTTAACCCTCATGCTAATGAGCTTATTCACTAGGTTGCTTCCTATGAACCCTGCTCCTCCTGTTACTAGAGCGGTGGTTGAGCTATTTAAAATCATTTTTTTAATTCAGACAGCTTGGAGTATATTTTCGTGTTTTGAATCGAGATAGAGTCCGCGAAGACAACTTCATCTTGTTTCGTGCCAGAAACTATAACTATGTCGTTCTCTTTTGGTAAGACACCGTTTTCTTCCTTACATATCTCTAGTTTCTTTGAGAAAATCATAGTCTTAGTTGTTCCGGTTTCGTCTGAGCAAAAAGTCATTAAGTATTTATTACCATTCCTGCTTCTGCTTTGGACTACTTTGTCTCCAATATAAGAAATGAATTTTACTCTAGTTCCTGCGACCATCTCGTTTATTTGTCGAACAGTATTTAGGTTGCGCGTGGTGTTTGAGAAACAATCTCTCAAGGTACGATTGTAGGTATAGCCTAGCAGGTTCTTTTCGTAGTACCAATTTGCAAAGCTTTCTGATTTTCTGTTTTGAGCGTAAATGTCTTTGTACCCTTTCGCTTTTTTCTTGATAGTTTCCATTCTGCTTTCCTTGATGACTGGCTTAGCTTCTTTTGCGGTTTTGGCTTTCACCATCGTCTGGGAGAGGTGGGTGATTATCCTAACTAAATCAAAGTCAAACTCTTCTCCTTTCTCGAGTACTAGGGTTTTTTCCCTTTGAGTGAGTATGTTCCACACTTGAGCTTCGTAAGCGACTTTCGTTCTACTCTGTTTAAATCCTTCTAAAGCACCAGCTTGTATTAGTGCGCTAAGGATTCCTATGGGGATTTCGCAGTGATTAGCTGCTTCGAATATTTGAAATTTGTTTGTGTACTCTCCTTTGAAGTTCATTAACTTGTCCAAGGATTTGTCTGAAATGCCCTTGATTGATAATAAGCCGAACCTTATATCGTTGCCCTCAATACTGAAATCTGTTTTTGATTTAATTAAATGGGGCGGTAACATTTTAATCCCAAAGTAATCCATTTCCTTGTGTATTTTGGAGATTTCAGAAATTGGGTCAGGTTCGTGCCTAGACATCTTTAGTAAACTTAAGAAAAACTCTTTTGGGTGCTTGAATTTTAAGTAAACTGTCGCAGCAGCTAGTGCTGCGTAGGAGATAGAGTGTGATTTATTGAATGAGTAATTTGCTGAGTCCTCCAAAACTCTCCATAGAACATCTCCAACTTTTTTAGCTAGATTGTTTTCCGCGACTTTATCTTTAATTTTTTTCTTCCACTTTCTAACTTCTGAAACTTTCTTTTTACCCACAATTCTTCTGAGAATCTCGGCTTCATCAAGGGTGAAGCCAATTTTGTGAGCCATTTTCATTAACTGTTCTTGGTACAAAGCAACGCCACCAGTGGATGATAGAATGTCGTCAAAGAAAGGTTCAACGACTTCCTTCTCTCCATTGTTTGTGTACTCCGCGTACTGGTCTACAAAAGCTAAAGCACCGGGACGAGCCAACGCTAAAACAGCACTTAGTTCATCCAAGTCTTTAGGCTTAACTTTCTGACAAACTCTGAAGTTTGTGTCGGCCTCGATTTGGAAAAGGCCATGCGGTGTTCTGAGGTACTGTAGGTTTTCGTAAATTATTTCGTCGTTAAAATCTATTTCGTGAGCTTTTATGCCGACCTGCTTACAGACATCATCAACCACTGATACGGCCCTGAGTCCAAGTATGTCCAGCTTTACATTGAAGATAGACACCCAATTCATATCGTAAGAGGATACGAAGCCGTCTTTTTTCGATGTGAGTTCTGTCGGGTAAGACTCCTCCATGTTTCCGTAGGAAATCGATATGGCGGACGGGTGAACACCCTTATTTTTAACTAAGTTACTTATTTTGAGAGCCACTTTGTAGCAGTCTTCATTCTCGTCGCACCAAGATTTGAAGTCTGCAACTTCATCATAGGCTTCTTCCAGCGTCTTAACTTGGCCAAAAACTTTGGGTATCATCGCTGAAATCATATTCATTTCTGATTCAGTTTTTCCTCCTACGATTTTACCAGCCTCTTTAATGCAAAGCTTACCTGTAAACGTATTGAGGGTTAAGATTTTAGATGTTCTGCCGTGGTATTTTTCTTCTAAATATTTAATTACTTTATGCCGATTGTGGTAACATATATCCATATCAACATCACACATTAAGGCCCCGTCTAAGTACGTAACTCCATCGACCACTTTTTTCTTAGCGCGAACTTTCGAGACAAATCTTTCAAAGAATAATTCATGTTTAACTGGGTCTATTTTCGTTACTCCCAGCAGGAAAAGAACTATACTTCCAGCAGCACTCCCTCTTCCTAATCCAATTGGTACATCTTCTCTTTCACAGAATTTAACTACATCCCAAACCATTAGTATGTAGTCGATAAAACCTAATTCCTTTAAAGTGTCTAGTTCGTATTTAATTCTTTCGCAGTACTTTTTGTAGAGTGGGCTATCTTTTTCTAATTGAAGCGATTCAAATTTTTCTAAACAAGCATACCGCAGAAAATTAAAATTATTAAACTCCCCTTTTAGCTGACTCTTATTTACGTAATCTTTGGAAACCTCAAACCTAGGCAGTCTTACGCCGTGTATCTCTAGGTCTATTTCTTCAAAGTTTTTCGAGAAGTTATTCATAGGTCAATCTGATATTTTATTTTATCCCAAACTTTAATATTGAGTTCTAAGTCTACTAAGGCGTCGTGAAGCTTGTCGTAGTCATGTTCTATTCCGAATTCTTGCCCCATAGCTTTTAGGTTAGTCTTAACTCCTCTAACTCTCCGGTTATTCATGCAGTATTGATACTCCATTAAGCTTGAGTTTTTATCGTACTTAAAGTTGGTTTTAACGCCACGAGCTAAAGCGTTGGTATCTAATATTTTCGGCACTAAATGTTTGTAGCAAAGATTGAAGTGCTTATAAAGTTCTTTTATTAAATATAAATCAAAACCTAATACATTATGGCCAACTATGTAGTCTGACTTGTCCAACCAATCTCTTATAGTGGCGAAGACTTCCTCTGGCTTTTTTCCCAGCTTGTCCAACTTCTCTTGGGAAAATCTAGTTATCCTAGCAGCATCGTCGCTTATTTTAAGATTAGTATCCCATTTAATTAAAAAGTCTCTGGAATCAGAGACTTCTGAGTCGGGTCCAGATTTTCCGTTTTGGCACTTTATCATGGCAATCTGCCAAGGGAGGTTGTGACAAGAGTTCAGACATAGATTAAGCGTTTCGCAGTCTATAAAGACATAAACGCTTTTCTTGTCGTACCTTAAAAGTCTATCGTTCATTCGGGCAAAGCCTCCCAGCAGAATTCGTTGCTACTCATGTGTTCTAAGTTTGGTTTATCTAAGGAGCTTCTTGAGTTGATGCACCTAAATGATAAGTAGGACTTGAAGTCTTCCTTGTTTTTGTAAAAAACGCTTTTTACTTTCAAGAGTTCATCTTCTGGTTTTGCGTAGTTTTTAATTGCGTTCTCGATAAGATAATTGAAAGGTAGGTCGTTCTCTTCAATCATGAAGACTGGGTTGCAGAAAGATAAATCTGGCACACAAGATTTACAGTTTAGCGTGTTTTCGTGTATGAAAGAATCGTAAAAAGGTATGCCAACCACGATATCTTCAGGGGAGTACAGTTGCTTAATCGAGGGGTAGTCAAGTCTTGGCGTGTAATAAAACCCTTCTATGCTGGCCTTCGTGTATAACTTGATTAGCTTCTTGTATCCTTCTTTGTTTTTAGCGAATAGGATAAGTTTCGAGGTCCCCTGAATGGACTCGTCGTCTTTTTGATTTAAGTCGGGACAGACGTTAATTCTGAGGCCAAAGATGAATTTAATTTTATTTTCGCGACAGTTTTCGTAAGCCTCCAGAAACCCACTCATATTGTCGTCTACCAAGTAGAGTTCTTTGAGTTTATTGTCTACGCAGATGTCTATTATTGAGTCTGGGCCAGTGCTTGGTTCAGGAGAGCGTTTGTTGAGCGTTAAAATAGATTTACCTAAGCTATAGTGAGATTTAAACAAAGGTATGGTATCCATAGGTTACGATATTATGAATTTTCTGATTTGGGTTCAAGCTAAAAATCAAAGTCATCTTTGAATTGTGACTTTTCTGGTTTACTCTGCGTGGCTTCTTGCGGGTGAGCGGGGCATCCTGTGTAGTGTTTTTTTACTATTTTGCCATTTAAGTTTATGATGTCATCTCTGTTTTTCGATGAGGCTATCTGCTTTCCTTTTTCGTCTAGACAAGCATAGTAGTCGAATGCAAATTTGTGTTCGCAGTGCCACATCAGAGTGCCGTCTTTCTTTAGTTGACCGGGGTATTTAGCAAAACCGCAGTTGAGAGGACCCTTGAAGCCTTCTTCTTTTTTTGGGAAGGGCTGACGTGCAGCGAAGTTAGACTTTGCTTTGTGTTCATCATAATTATTGATTAATTTAAATACATGTTCGAGGAAGTATTCGAATCCTTCAAGTTCTTCGTCCTGAGCAGTAACTGTGATGTTTGGGTCTTCAGGGAATCTTAAAAACTGAAACTTAATGGAGCATTCTTTAACTTCTGGCCAGATTTCTTTTGCTGCAAGTAGGTAGACAAGGGCTTGAATGTTATAATCAACTTCACTTTTGGTAAACTTAGACTTACTTGTTTTGTAATCAACAATAACTAGCTTTTTACCGTTTTTATAAACTTCAGGCTTATCCATATAGCCTAAAACTTTATAATTAGGAGAGGAGTTATCTAATAAAAATTCTTTTTCAGGTTCAGTTATTTTGGCCCCTCTAGCACCAAGAAAGTCGCAGTTTAACGCAACCAAAATCATTTCGTCGCACATCTGCAAATTTTCGTCAGACAGATACCCTTCTTTTTTTAAGTTTTTTTCGGTTAGTCGGTATACTGAAGGAACAGCTTTCGTGGTAGCGTGTTTAGTTATTTTTTTAATGTGCTTTCTGTGGCGCGGGTTAAGCAGCACTTCTAGCACGGTATGACAAACAGTACCCCTAGAACTTCCGGGATTTTTCGACCTTGGCAACCCAAGGTGATACGTACCCCAGTACTTCCAAGAACAACTATCTAGTGTTTTAATTCTAGAGGCAGATAGGATACTTTTAGTTTTATTAGCCATAATTTTATCTAAATGGATGACCTGACACCCATAAAACTAGAGAGTTTCTTTTACCCTTGGTGACGGGCGTAACCTTGTGCAGTAAAAACGAAGGGAAAAGAACGCAGGAACCCATTGTTTTGTCTGAGACGAAAGGTCTATCCCAAGTGTAAATTTCTAATTCTCCGCCTTCGTATTCCTCTGGGTCAGTTAGTTGAACTACAATGCTGATTTTTCTAGTGCAATTGCCGTCGAAGTCCAAGTGAGCACCATAGTGGTCACCTTTCTTTTTGCCTTTGCCGTTGTAGGTGGTGTATTGCAGGTCTTCTAAAAATCCAGTTAGTTCAAAGTTCCATAGTTCGTCATTGGCGTCTTTGACCATCGTTACAAGCTTTTGGTAAATCCATGACGTTTCTTCGGTTTGGGGAATCCAAGCTGTTGAGCCCTGCCTCACTGGGCTGTTCCCGCCGTATGTAACCGCGTCATTTTGAGTTATGCTATCGCCTAGTTTTTTAATCTCTGCAACTTCTTCTGCGGAGAAGGCTATTCCTCCGTAGAATCTACAGAAAGCTAACTCTTTTTCTGGTTTAAATATGTATTTCATTTTTAAGTCTCCAATTCTCTATGTTTTCTTTTTTCATCTCTCCAAAGTCATTAGCCGACTCAGGGAGAGCTATTTTAATTTTTTCTGGGTTAATGATTTTTTGTAGTTCTTGCTTAGCTTTGCTTGCAGCAAGGTTGCCAGCTTCATTCCCATCCGCATCATTATTGAAGGATATAAATATATCACTTACTCCAGAGTTAATCAACAGGCTTCTTATTCGCGGTGATACACTCAACCCAAAGGTGACAATAGAGTTCATTATTCCATTTTCCCACAGAGCAAGCATGTCTCCTATGCTTTCGACTAATATTATTTGGTTTGTTTTTTTAATATATTTTTTATTACAAAAGAATGGGTATAACCAGTCCGTTTTCTTGCCTAAAATTTTCCACTTCAAGGGGTGTTTATTGCTTATGTCTCTTCCGGTAAATCCGAGTATGCGAGATGTGTTTACGTCCCATATAGGGAACACGTATCGGTTATATAACTTTCCCCCCTCTATTCCGTTGTCTATTCCTCCTTTGAAGTTCTCAAGTGTTTTTTCGCTGATGCCTCTTTGCACCCAATAGGAGCTATCCTTAATTAAGCCTTTGGCTTCTGAAGGACGAAAGGTTTTTTTAAGTTCTAAAATTTTTTCAGGCTTAGTTACTTCGTCAGTTCTTTTGAATTCTTCTATATCAAGCCACTCTAAGGCTTTGCCTCTGTTGCAGTCTAAGTGGAGCGATACAAGTTTTACGATATCCCCTTTATAAAGGGGGTCTCCTGCGCGAGCCCAATCGTTAAAAGAGCCCGTGTCTTTATTTATGCTTAACACTCCTTTCGAGCTAGACTTTCTGTATTGAGGGTTTACGCGGTAATAACCTCCAGAGTGACTTAGATTTCCGTACCCAAGTTTTACTAGGATTTCATTAATATCCAAATCAGTTACTTTATTTTTAAAGGAGGTCTTCATTTTCTTGAGCGTAGTTTCTGGCGTTGCCTCTTTCTTCTGGTCCAGCGTTTGGGCTGTTTTGATTTGCGTCTGGATTATTGTCTCTCTGGTATTCTATAACATCTTCAAGAGAACCTTTCTCGACGATGCTTCCTCTTGAGAGGCACAGGTTTATATAGAATGGGGTTAGTTCAAATGTGCCGTTGTATTTTCGTTTTGAAGCTTGGTACATTTGGCTTCTCCATCTTTTTCCGGGCCATCTTACTTTGTGTATCAAGAGCTTATGGGTTCCAAATTGGAAAAGAGAATGGTCTCCTGTTTGGTGGAATTCAGTAAGTAGTTCGTGAACCGCGTCTAGAGTAACGCATTCATCTTCGGCTATTTCTTCTGGCCCTTTGGGTTCGAAGAAAATGGAATGGTTGGCGTCTTCACATGCCTTAAAAGAGCCTCCAATTGAAGCTGAAGCACCGGAGTTATTGTTTCTGTTTCGGACATCTCCAGAGCGGTTTGTTTGCATAGCTGTAACAACTATAATGTTGAGTTCTTTCGCTACTGTCATGACCTTGTTTATTTGGTCAGACATGTCTAAATGGGTTCCCTCGTTTTTATTTCTTTCTCCTGCTATATTTAAGTAGTCATATATCAGCATAGCGGGTTGAGTCATGTCGGTGTGTTTCATTCTCCACACGCGCATAAAGTCTACTTTTTTATCTATGGACATACCTTTGCAGAGCTTGTGGGCTAACTTTGAAAGGTGCGTTGCTTCCCTTATAGAGTCTATGTATGTTTGAACTTTGTCAGAGTCTTCTTGCGAAATGTATTTACCTGACTGGATATCTTCGTGGTGAATCCCTGTGTTAGCCATTGTGGTTCTGACTATTTGGTCGTGGAAGGATAACTCTGTGTCTAAGTAAAGGCAGTTCAGTCCAGTGTTTTTTACGAACTCCATTCCTATCTGCATCATCAAGCTACTTTTTCCTACGCCTTGATTGGCGTGAAAAATATGCAGGTCGCAGGGGCGAAAACTCCCAAACATTGAGTGGTATATAGAAAGAGAAGAACGAAAGCCTACATCATCTATAGGGTTGTCCTTTCTTTGCTGCAAGACCCCCGCGCTGTCTTGAAAGGTGTTAAAGTCATGTTCGTCTGAGCCGAAACTAACTGCGTTTATTAAGCTGCCATTGAATTTGCTGATTTGTTCTCCGAGAACTTTATGAGAGCTTCTTTTGCCACTTCCACTGAGCCAGCCATTCATCTTATCCATTAAATTTTGAGTCGTATATATTTTATACTTTAACAGAAGAGAAGAAATTGAAGCTTGCAGTTCAGGTTTAGCTATCGACCATTCCACTGCGTCGTCAATGAAGTCAGATGATTCAACTCCATGAACGAACTTTATGTTATGATTTAGAACTTTATCTTTAAACGCTTGAACTGAGAAAGGAGCACCGTTTAGGTTTAGTAATTCGTTCCTTAAAATGCCGAAGACCTTACTGTTCATCGGGTCAAAGAAGTGACCCTCTTCTAAGCTTGAGTATTTAAAAAACTCATTTGGGTTTTTTATTAAACACCCAATTATCTTATTCTCTAATTCAAAGTCGTGAGTTTCGTAAGACTCCTGCGAATTTCCCATATCGCAATTATCTACATTACTGGAATTAAAGCAAGCCTTCGTTTTCGTCGTCGTCTTCGGGGGGCATCGGAGGCTGCATTTCAGACAATGCGCTTTCTATGTTATAGGCTTCCATTGCTCTATTATAGTTCTCTATAGAAAATTGTAAGCCTAATTCGTGAGCAGTGCTTTCAAAACCGCAGTGCATATTCGGTTTTCCGTTACCATCATAGTTAAAAAGGATGTAACCGCCGTTGCTGCATTCGGAAATTTGATTGAGAAGACTTTTGGGGAACTTGAAGCTCTTTTCGTTCATACTTATATATACACTTATAACTCGATGTTAAAATTTTTTTCTATAAAATCTTTACTTATAGAAGTTAAATCTTCGGGGTAAATTTCTATTAAAATAAATCCATTTTTTTCAAGCCATTTTCTTTTATCTATATCTCTTTTAATAGACTTAAGGAAGTTAGCTCTAGATTTGCCGTGAAAAAAGGGGTTGTATTTTACGTGCTGCTCGCCATTAACTTCTACAGCAATCTTGGTAGTTGCATTCAGTAAGTCAACCTTAAGTCGTGTACCGTAAACAGGAAACTCTTCATAAACTATATGACTAGACCAGTATTCGTGAAAAAAATCTTTTATGGATTTTTGAAATTTAGACCTGCAAGAACCATCCCAATCAACCAAGAACTTAGATACATTTTTGTAAATTGGAGTTTTGCCGTTTAACGTATACAGTCTCATTTAGACTCTTTGAGTATCTCTTTAAATTTTTCGTATAAATACTCTGCGACATCTTGATTGTCTTCGAAGTATTGGTAGAACTTATCCATTCCGTGATGTTGTTTTGGGATTTCTTTCTTAGTAGCTTTTTTAACTTCTTCTACGAGGTCGTCAGATACTGTTATCCATGCGCCTTTTGCCGTAGCCAGCGTCCAAGATAAGAGCATATCTACGATTTCATACTCCACCCATATGCTTTTGCCGTCTTCTCTGCCGTATCTGATGGGATATCTAACTTCTACTCCTGTTTTTTCGTTAGGGCTTTTCCTGAATATAACTTTGCAGTGATGACCTAGTTGTTCTTTTTTGTCGTTAGACAATATAGCGTCCTTAACCCATCTTGGTTGGAACTCTAGAATCCAGTCGCTGTAGTGAAGTATAGCGTTTCCTCCTGAAGCGTTAGTTACCTTAGGGTCACCTTTTTCATATGGATTTATTTTTACCGCACTTCTTACTTGAGATATCATGTAGCATATATGCCCTCTGGTTGCTAAGCCTAGGGCCATTTTTCTTAAAAAATCCGAGCTAAGCAAAGAGCCTCCAGCAACTTTTAGTGCATCATCAGAGCTTTTAGCTAAGTCTCCTTTCGGAACTAGGGCATCCATAGAGTCTACTATGAACATATATTTTTTGCCCTCAGGGTTGTTTTTTACCAGTTCCCGCATGAAGTCAATTACGGTTTCGTAAACATTACATTTAAATACAAACCATTTTTCTTCGGATGTATCCACTCCAGCCCTTTTAATCATGTCAGCAGAAAGTCTTCCTTCTGATTTTATGTACATAACCATTGAGTTGGGGATTTTCTGAAAATTTCTAGCGAAAGAAAGTCCGCAGGAGGTTTTTCCTCCTTCTGTTACTCCAGTTGACCTTATTACCCCCGGTTTTATACCTCCGCCCATTTCTACATCGAGCAATAAACTTCCGCTCGATACTGTGTAGTGATGTTCCGATTCAAAATTATAGTGATAGTCCTTGTTTTGCTTTAAGTAATTCTGTACTTGATTAAGGGTTTCGTTTGTCGTTTTCTTCTCAGTTTTTTTCATAGAAAGTCAAATTTGCTTTTAGGCTTAAATACGTCTCCGAGTTTGGTGGAAATGGACTTAGGATAGTCAACTGTATCAGTTTTCTTGGATTTTTCAAGGGAATTGAAAGACTTGAAGGATGCGTATTTCTCTTTTAAAACCTCACTCCACTTCGACTCTTTTTTAATTATGAACTTAAAACTAGGGAAATAATCCCCCATATCCAATGTTTTCCAAAAATCAAACTCAGGGTATGTTTTAAGTAGTTTTTTTGCTATCCCCAACTCCGCGACTCTTTCTTTGTTGGGAAGCTTAAAGAAAAGGTAGGGGTCGCGTATTAAAAGCCAAACAAGAAATTGGACTTCGCTGTTTATAGCTGGAGGAGTTTTGAACCTTTTGAGTATTTGTGCGGATGGTTCAATTTTTCCTTTGCATTTCCTCATCTATGTCATGTTTTACCATTTTTTCTACAAGTCTGTCAAAGGAATTATTCGGCTTCCACCCTAACTCCTCTCTTATAGGGGTAGAGTCCCCCAGTAAAAGGTTAACTTCTGCGGGGCGGTAAAATTTTTCATTTATCGTCACGTAGTTTTCTTTGGTGGTTCTGTCTACGTATTTTGTTTGCTGAGGAATCCTAACGTAATGGCCGTCTATTGATTCTTCGACATGAGACCATTCTCCTAAGATGCCAGCCTTGGTGAAAGCTTTCTCTACGAATTCTTCTATAGAGTGAGTTTCGTTGCTCGAAAGCACATAATCTTTAGGTTCACTTTGATTAAGCATTAGCCAGACCCCTTTCACGAAGTCTTCGCTATCACTCCAGTCTCTGCGGGGAGATAAATTTCCTAGTTCTATTGGTTCAAATTTTCTCTTATCTTTGATGGACTTATAAATTCTAGCTACTCCTTTGGTAATTTTTCTAGTAACAAACTCTTCCCCTCTTTTTGTACCTTCGTGATTAAATAGGGTTCCGTGGACTGCGTATAGGTTATAAGACTCCCTGTACACTTTAACTAAGTGCCGTGCTGCTGCCTTAGAAGCTCCATAGGGGCTTCTGGGCTTAATTGGATGCTTCATATCTTGAGGGACATAATCAACATCTCCGAACTCTTCGCTGCTACCAGCACTGTAGAACCTGCAATCAGGAGCATGTTCTTTAATCGCTTCTAGACACCTTAGAACGCCCATAGCGTTTGTGTCGAATACATGCTCGGGCATTTTCCAGCTTACGCCTACAAATGAATTTGCAGCAAAGTTTATGAAATAATCTGGCTTTATTTCTTTTACTAAACCAGTGATACTAACTGAATCGGTTAGGTCTCCCTCTACGAATTGAAAGTTCTTGTCGCGTTTAAATAATTCACAGTTTTTGAAGTTGGGCGTAGCCGTTCTTCTTATCATTCCGAATATGGAATGCGGTTCTTCTGGCGCATCATGCCCTTCTTCCTCGCCCGAATTAATGCGGGTAAGAAATTCGCACATGTTTGCCCCATCTTGACCAGTAACCCCTGTAATTAGTATTTTCTTCCCCATAGCGAAGGGAAAAATACTTCTATTTTTTCAGTTCGTCAATTTTTTCTTCAATTCGGTCAAAACGGTGGTGAACCACTTTAACAAGGTTTTCGAAGTCGTTTTTATTGACGTATTTTTCGGGTATAGTGAGGGCTAAGCTGGTTATTTTTTCGTTTAATTTACGGTAGTCTTCGGCTTGCCTGTCGGCACTAGCAGAACAATCTTCTTTTATTTTAGTAAGATAAGAGAAAAGTATCTTTAACGCCCATCCTGCCCCAAATGATATGATGGAAAAGGCAATATTGATTATGCTTTGATTATCCATTTCTGTGTAGATATATACACCCAATAAAATTATTCTGGAATAAAAATATGAACCGAATAAGCAAAAAAAATGTAAGAAATATAAGAATAACTGTTTTATTCTTTATTTTTTCTTTGGTTTTAAACTGGGGTTACAAGCTTTACATGATATCTGGCGACTCAATGAGTCCGTCGGTTGATTCAAGTGATTTAGTATGGGTAAGTAAGGTTAAAGCTGATGTCGATGATATAAGTCGTGGGGATGTGGTTGTTTTTTGGGATTTGAAAGACGGAGACTTTTTATTGAAAAGGGTGATAGGAGTTCCGGGAGATGCGATAAAGGTAGTAGATGGTAGGATTATTTTAAATGATGTCGTTTACGAAGATGAATTTTCCGAGCAAAGATTAGGCGTTATGCTTGTGAATCCTGATGGTGAACCGCTTAGAAGCTGGACTACCGGAGAAATTGTTTACGAATACGACAATATTGACTATGGTTTCTTGCAGGAAGATGAGTTTTGGGTTATTGGAGATAATAGAACTGAATCTTGGTATGGCGTTGTTTCTAGAGAAGAGATATTAGGTGTGAGCAGTGTTGATTGAGTGCGTGTAATGGTTAATCTTTTTATTATAGGTGAAGCAAAATGTGGAACCACTTTCCTGTGGTCTGTGCTGCAAAGGTTGCCTGAAACTATTCATGCCTTTAGCGAAGCACGTATGTTCGGGAAAAAAGATCATCCTTATCACGATTTGTTCGCCAAAAAAGAACTTCATTTTTTTGATGGAATGAATATTAAGAAGGGTTTGGGTTGGTATAATGGCCTATTCAAAGAAGATGATGGTATAAAAATTGACGCTTCTCCTTCGTATCTATCAAACCCATTCTCGCCAAGGTTAGTGCATGAATACAATAGTCAAGCTAAGATAATAGTTATGGTTCGAGAGCCAGTGGAGAGAGTTGTTTCTCATTATAATTGGTTGGTTAGACGAAAAGATGTGAATGAGGCGGAAGAGTCTATCGAGAGTATGATAGAATTTGAGTTTAAAAATATAGATAAATTAATTAAGGAAAAGCTGACGAAGCCGATACATTTTTCGAGAGACCCCGAAGGTGCAACCTTCAGGAAGTATTCTTTAGTGCGTAGAAGTAGGTATATCAATAACATAAGGAGTTGGCAAAAATATTTCAAAAAATCCCAAATACTAGTTGTAGACTCACGAGAAATATTCAAAGGCGACTTTAGTAAGGTATTTGACTTTCTAAATGTAGACCCCTTAGAGAAGATTCTTGAGCTACCTCACAATAAGAATAAGAACCCAGACAAGAAAACCTACAGCCCGTCTATAGCTGGGTACTTTGAACAGAGTAATTTAGAGCTAAAAAACGAATTCGGCATTGAGTATTAATTTCATATTAAATATAACTTTACTGGAATAAATAGTGTAGTTATATGTATGAAAAAAGACAGAAAAATCGTGGAGCTTAACGACGATTCGCGCAAGTGGTGGGGAAAAGAGGAAGTAGAATGGGCGGTAAGAGATAAAAGTGGTGATTGGTGGCTTGTTGCTGGATCAGAATTCCCAGAAAAAAGAGCGGGGGAACAGTCAAAAACAGAAACTAAAACCGTTAAGCAAAATAAAAGCGGGTTAGTTGTGCTATTAAGTGCTCTTCTTGGGGCTAGCGCGGGTTTGAACGCAGCGTTTCTTTATTTTTTATTTAAAATAATACTATAAGGGGTTTTCTTTAAAATGAGGAGCAATCATGCATTCAAAAATATGCCCTTATTGCTGGGAGTCAGACCAGAAGGAATATCCACTTACCCAAAAAAAAGTGGATTATTTGCCATGTACCGGAATTACTTTCTTAGGAAAGTATTTAGGTAAGAAAGGTTCCTGTGGCGATGCAGAGTCTGACTGCTGTTCAGTTTGGGAGTGCAATCATTGTGGGGAAGCTTTTAGGGGTTAAAAGTCATCCTCTAGCACTCCAGAGTTTTGGTAGTCTTTAACCTTTCTTTCAAAAAAGTTAGTCATTGCGCCCGTGTCTACTACTTCCGAGAGCCAAGGGAATGGGTTGTTATCGCTTTCAAAGCGAAAATCTATACCAATTCCTTCCAGTCGGCGGTTTCCGATGTATTGCATGTACTCAACGAACATTTCGGCATTTAAGCCAAGAATGCCTCTCGGAAGCACATCATGAGCGTATGCTATCTCAAGTTCTACAGCTTTTTTAATATGTTCTACGGTTTCTTCTTCGAATTTTTTAGTCCAAACAGTTGGGTACTGTTCTTTAATTGTGTTTATTAGGTATGTGCCAAATTTTATGTGAAGGCTTTCGTCTCTTAGCGTGTATTTGATTTGGTCATTGAGTCCAATCAGTTTCTTTTGCCTACCTAAGGCTAGCAGCATTGCGAATCCACTGAAGAAGAAGGTTCCTTCGCATACTATGTAGTAGCTAATTAAGTTACGTAGAAACTCTCTTTTGCCTTCGAGCGTTTTAGTAGAGAAACCTTGCCTGTTAACATCAGATGTAATTTCCATTAAGAAGTCATCTTTTGCTTTTATCGAAGGGATATTAATGTAGGCTTCGTAAACCTCGTTAATTTTTAAGGAGTAAGAGTCGCAACAAGTCACCACTGTCCAGTTGTGAAGTGATTCTTCATAAGCTTGCCTCATTATGTATTGACCGCACTCAGCGTCTGTTATCCACTTTGCGACATTAAGTAGTAGATTATTGCCAACCAAGGACTCGCTTCCAGCAAAAAACCCAAGGCATCTTTTAACGAGTAATTTTTCATCTTTAGATAGGTCGTCTCCTTTCCATTGCTTTACGTCGTCAGACATATTAATTTCAGAAGGTGACCAGCTATTAGCTACTCCTTTCTGAAATAAGTCCCAAGCGAATGGGTGTTTGTGCGGTAATATTTGGTTAACTCCAGTAGTGTTTTCTTCTAGTAATAATCCTGTTTTACTCATAGTTGCCCCCTTTATTGACAGCTTTCGCATGTTGGGTCGAGAATTGAACAGGCTGATGGTAGGGACTGTTCATTTTCGACGGTGTTGCTTGTTGAATTTGATTTTTCGATAGTGCTTGCACTTTTGTTCCTTAAATAATATGTGCTTTTCAGACCACTATTTCTCGCATGAATATATAAGTCATTCAAATATTTCAGAGAAGTTTCTTTGTTGAAAAGGTTCAAAGACTGGCCCATATCAATCCATTTCTGACGGGCAGCAGCCGAGTCAATTAATTTAAATTGGTCTTGGTCAAAAGAAGTTTTAAACAAGGATTGCATGTCTGGCGGTAGGTTAAGAGACGAAACATCTCCGTCTACAGCTTTAAGTGCTTCAATTAACTCTGGCTTCCATAAATCTCTTTTCTTGCACTCTTTAACGAACCACTCGTTTACTATACTCAAGTTTCCGCTTTTATTTTCATAAACGAAATACATAGAGAAATCTGGTTCGATACACGGAGAACATCCTTGTATGTAGGATATTGTCGCGGTGGGAGCAATAGCCATAGTGTTGCTGTTTCTCATGCCATGTTCAGAGATATGAGACCTAAGTTCTTTCCATTGAACTTCAGGGCAGAATTTTTTACCCCTGTGAATCATTGGTTTTTCACCCAAGTAAGACATCAGATTTTTATAAGTGTCTATCGGGAGGGTGGACTGGTCCCATAAGGAGCCTTCGTAGGTTTCGTAAGTCCCTCTTTCTTTTGCTAGCTTACTTGAGTTTAGTATGCAGTGGTATGAGATAAATTCGTACAGTTCGTCAGAGAACTTAACGGCGTCTTCAGATGAGAAGTCTACATTGTAGCAATAAAACACGTCAGCCCAACCCATACTTCCCGCGCCGACTGGGCGATGGGCTAAATTAGATTTTGAAGCTTCTTTAGTTGGGTAGTAGTTTATGTTTACTACGTTGTCTAGCATCCTCATTTGAGTCGCTATTGTTTTCTCTAGCAGTTTAAAGTCTAGTTTCCCTTTTTCATTTATGTGTTGTTTTAAGTTTAGTGAGCTAAGGTTGCAGACAGCCGTTTCTCCTACCTCTGTTTTTTCTCCGTCATCGAATAGAGATGGTTTTGTGTGTAGGAAGATTTCAGTGCAGAGGTTTGAGCTATGCACTACGCCTTTGTGTGAGTTGGAGTAACGAATATTAGCACTGTCCTTGAACGTCATCCACGGATGGCCAGTTTCAAACAAGGTTCTTAGCATCTTCTTCCATAAATCTTTAGCCTTTATTACCTTGTGGTTAGTGAGTTCCCCCTCGTCTGCTAATTTACAGTATTTTTTGTAAGCTTTATCAAATTTTTCACCATATAACTCGTGAAGGTCTCTTGTGTCTGATGGAGAAAAAAGATACCAATCTTCACCTGATTGAACTTTGCGTATGAACAGGTCGGGTAGCCAGTTCGCTGTATTCATGTCGTGGCAACGTCTGCGTTCGTCTCCCGTGTTTTTCTTTAGTTCTAAAAAGTCTTCTATGTCTAAATGCCAAGGTTCTATGTAGGCACACCCAGCACCCGGACGCTTTCCTCCTTGGTCCACGGCTATTAGGGTGTCATTATAGATTTTAAGCCAAGGAATAAGTCCTGAAGACTTGCCGTTTGTGCCTTTGACGTAGGAGTTAGCAGCCCTAAAGTTAGTAACGTCAAACCCTAGTCCTCCTGCGAACTTGGACTTTCTAGCTTCTTGCCACAAACCCTCAAAAATTCCATCAATTGAATCGTCAAAAGTATTAAGATAACAACTGGAAAGCTGACTGTGAGTACTACCACTATTAAACAGGGTAGGAGTAGAGCAACACAAACGAAACTCAGAAAGCGCGTTGTAAAATTCAATAGCCTTTTCATTTTTATCCTCCTCCTCTATAGCAAGTCCCATAGACACTCTCATCCAGAAGGCTTGAGGTGTTTCCATTATGTGGTCATCAACTCGGTGTAAGTACCTATCTTTTACGATTTGTAAGCCTAGGTATTTAAATTTAAGGTCTCTGGAGGGCTTAATTGCCTCGGATAGTTTGAGTAGGTCGAAGGATAGTAATCTTTCGTCTAGGATTTCTTCGCTTGCCAGCTTCTTAACATTTTTAATAAAGCAGAGTCTGTATTGATGGTCGAAACTATCCTTATCTCTGCTTTCTTTGAAGACCTCCTTATGTAAGGTGGCTAGCAGTAATCTTGAAGCAGCGTATGAATAGTTCGGTTCTTTTTCAATTTTTTCCCTAGCTGACATTATTAAGGCTTTGTCAATCTCCTTTGTGGTTATTTTGTCGAATAACTGAACATGTGCGTCTAGGATGATTTCGCTTGCTGAGACGTTCTCCAAGTCTTCCACTGCGCGTTCTACGCAAAGGTTGATTTTGTTTATGTCTAGCTTTTCAAGCCTTCCGTTCCTCTTTTTTACATTAAAATTTTGAAAACTCATTTCGTGAAGTGTGTCGGTAGATTACTCTACGTTTTTTCTGATTCTTTGGGAACCAGAAAATCGTTAGTTGTGATTTTTTTTTGAAGAGGTGGGGTTAGCCTCCTCCGAGAGAGCCCCTTTTAAGACCTTTTCGGTCTTTGCTGTAAGTTTTTTCTGATTTTCGCTTGATAGGATCGACTCCACCATTTTCGCTGGCTCTTTTTCGAGATAACTCAGCAGACTTATCAAATAAATCCCCTAAAGTTCCGCCTTTATTTTTGGTTTTGTCTACAAAATCTTTGGTAGACCAAGGGTCTATTTGTGTATCAATTGATGTGTTAGGGTTTACCCATACTCGATCCCACGCGACTCCGTTTTCATCTGTGTATACGTGGTCGTCTTTCATTGACTGTAACACTTCAATGGTCTCCTTTGTCTTAGGGTGTTGAAAGACGTATAGGGGCATTTTAAGAAGCTAAATTATCTTTGATCACATCAATCGTTTTATCTAGAGAAAAATCCTTAGGAATGTTTAACCCTTCTTTGTTTACTCTAGATTCTTCCACTCTTGCGATAGCTGTCTCACATGCGTGAATAAATTCGTCTTCTTTCCAAGAGAAGATTTGTCCTTGGTTCCAGTCTTGACCTTTGTGAAAGAAGATATTGTCGTATACGTCTTCTTTTCCTGAAGGCTCAACTAAAACTGAATTCTTGTCATTAGCCCATTCTTTGTAGGAGTGTGCATTAAGTATTACTGCATGTTTGCCTATGCCAAGTGAGTGAAACTCAGGTAACCCCCAGCCTTCTCCCCCAGACATGCCTAAAATTATGTCCCCAGAGTTTAGGTAGTCGTTGTAAGTCTTGTTTTGAGGAAGGAAGTTTACAAACTGAACATTCCAAGGAGCTTCGGGTCCTATCGCTTCTCGAAACAGGGCTTTGTTTTGGTCTTCAGACATGAAGCTGTTGTAGAGAGCGCATTGCAGGTTGTACTTTTTGTCGTTTCCAAATCTTTTTATCCAAGCTTGAATTGTCTTTTTGTGGTGTTTTCTTTTTTCGAACTTTCCACATAGATTAAAAACAATCCTTTCGTCGCTGTAATATTTTTTATTTAAATTAAAGAAATTAAATTTATCGAAAGCCAAAGGTACTAGAACTGAATCGATTTCGTTAGACTTCAAAACCTCCTTAGAAAAGTTGGACGTAATAAATATTCTATCCATGCTTCGACATACGTTTTTTTCTACGTTTGTCAGGGAGTCTAGCTCGTGAAACGTGAGTAAGTTAGTGGTTTTACTCGGGGAGTCAATAGCACCGTTTAAGTGCCATAACTTTAAACACGCTGTATTCCTGTCGTGAAGGGCTAGGAATTTTTTTACACAATCCTCAAGTGAGGATTTGAATTTTTCATCAACTGATTGCGAGGAAAGATCAACCTGTCCTCCTATGGGGTATACAGAGGGGGGTATGTTATTGCGAAAAAAGCCCCTTAATAGGTGCGTGGCTACTTGGCCAAAGGACACGCTATTAAGAGGTGCGTTAAAGCAGAAGTTCATAAATTATTTACAAAACTTCTTCGTTTTCTACGACTTCAACTCTCGAGTTGTCGGTAGTTTCTGCGTTGGACTGTGATTCTTCCGCAGGGTCTTTAGATAGGTACATTTTGTAGTCTGGAGCCTTTTCGTTGTACCTTTCCGAATTTGGGTCTTTGTCCTTGTTTGAGAACATGACTACTTTCTGTCTTTTTTCCATACCGAACTCATCTACAGTTACGATATGTCCAGACAGATATGTCTGTGAGCCGTCGCGAGATTTACGACGCCAAAAGGCCCCTCTTTCACGTTTGGCCCATTCGCCCTTTTTGGGGCTTTGTTCATTATTATTATCACTCATAGTTTTACAGTGTTATGCACTCTTACTGAGTACGGTTTTTGATTATCGTTTTTACTTGGAAAAAGGTCAAGGATATTATTCCGAGAAGTAGTTTAATTCTGATTTAATTTTATTCCTTCTGTTTGCCTCTGCCTTCATGAATATCCAGTCGTGAACTTTTCTGGATATTTTTTTCTTCATAACGCTTTTGGCTACCTCAGTTTCGCACTGCTCCCACCTTATTTCTAGGTCGCTTTTGTTTTGTAGCCTTGGGTCGTTGATTGCTTCGTCGGAGTTAACAGGGGGGTGGAATGCGGTTCCTCCGCCTTCGCTCATTTTAAACTTACTTAAATGGATTAGATATCCACCTGTCTCTTCAATTAACCAATTCACCTCGTCTTTGGGGTATTCGTCGTATCTTATATCAGTTATGCATATAGTGTTAACTTCTTTATTTGACCTTAAATCTTCTATAATGGGTGATACTTTTTCTATCCAGTATCTGCCGTTAGTTTTCTTACGCATTATAGTGCCGTGAGCTACCATCATTGGCCTTACTAAGTTTTTGTCCTTCCTTGAGCATGTAGCTATGTCTATGCCGTAATGCTCTTTTATGGTTGGAGCGATATTATTTTTTAGTTCTTGAGCTAATGATACTTTCTCAACTCTACCGAAGAGAGGGTTTTCTGATATAGATTCAAACAGTAAGTCTTTACCTGCGCCAGCTACGCCAGCTATACCTATCACTGTTCCTTGTTTAATTTTCATTTTTTTATATCAAGGCGAGGAAAAAGCTTCGCACATTTTTTTAAGTTCAGAAGTGTCTGGCGGAAATCCAAGTCTTCCGTAGTGGCTTAAACTTATTTCTGGGTCGAGCCATATTTTGCCTCCGATATCAGTCCATCTTTTGCAAAAAGTATAATCTTCAGAGAGGTAGTGGTTATCTTCTGTATCATCATGGCAGGTATCAAAAAGACTGTAAAGGTTCTCTCTGCATCTTTGTATGCCTTCTGGGGATTCATGCCCAGTCCTCAGGAGACCCCTATCTATGTCCGTGGTGTAATGTAATTCAGGGTGAGCTTTTTGCAGTTCCCGTATAACTTTCCTGTTTATACACATAAAGCCAGTGCCGGAATTCTTAACTGGATACACTGTCTGTGACTCAGAGACAACTGAAGGGGTAACACCTTCTAATGCGTTAACAACATAACGCTGTTTATTGCCATCAGCCTGTTGAGGGAGCATTTTTAGCGGGTAAGCCCCTACCGATACACCTTTATTACAAGTAATCAATCTAAGTAAATGAGACGGATGCCACTCTATATCTCCATCAATAAAAACTAAATGGGTAGCCTCGCTCGCCATAAAGAACGAGCATAAATGATTTCTACCTCTCGTTATAAGGCTTTCTCCTCCTATGAATCTGACTTCACACTTTATTCCGTTATTATGTAAGAAAAATACGCTTGAAAGGAGAGACATTACATACTCTTGCATCATGTTACCGCCGTAACAGGGCGTAGCTATATAGAGCCTTACGTCTTTAAGTTCTTCGTTGGATAAAGCAATTGAATTTTGGTCGTTTAAGACATCTAAGTCCATAATCAGCATAATGCACTTTACTTGTTAGGAGGTCAAGGATGGTGTGTTAATTTTTCTTCTAGAAGTATACAACACCCCCCAAGAAGGGGGAAGTGTTGTTAAGCGTGTGCTGCTTTTTCTCCTTAGCCCAGTGTTTTTGACATGGATGGGTCATTCCACAACACGCTGCAAATCAGTTTAAAACTGAACCTAACTACCTTTCAGGCGGGAGAGACTGTACCACAGAAAACTCCTCTTACATTAGGTCACCTAGCTTTCGCTAACGATGGGGTCACACCTTGGTAATCAACCAAGTGTCTTTTGATTACATGCAGTTTGCAATCGGTCATCCCTTGATTCAGAGGTAGACTAGCCTCCACTCCTACTTTACTTCAGATATCTCAGGGAAACTCCACTGATTACTCCCAGCGAGCTTAACTCAAAAGTTCGTCAGCATCATCAGTCTTTTCTTTGTCTCCGTCAAGAAGGAATGTAGCCATCAATGCCAATGTCCTTAAATCCTTAACTCTTAAATCTAATGCGTTTACATCATTATCAAAAGTTTCAGTTTTCGCGCAGAACTGATTAATGCTGCTGGCGATAAGATTTGCGGTTTCCAAGTCTATCTCCATATCTTGAGACATTGATTGGAGGGATTTGTTTAAAATGAAGTATTCATTACCAGAAACTTCCTCTCGGCTAATAACCTTATGCTCCTCCATTTGATTTAAAGCAGCCCTTATAGCTGCTAATTCAGCATCTTCATCTTCGGAGATCAGAAGAACCTTTGAGACGTCCTTGCTGAGAACGAATACGTCGTTATCTTTATAGTACTTTAAAAGCTCTTCGGTTGCCTCGCATACGGTCATTTAAGAACATTCTCCTAATAGCAGTCGATGTCAAGAATCCAAAGACTTTTATAAATTGACATTGTTCCAAAAAATACTTATTCTAGAAGAATCATGGATACAGAAATCTCAGAAAAATCAAAAAGAGGACGAAAGCCAATTAAGGTTTCATGGCCAGAAGGCGAATTTACCGCCCAAGACTTCCTAAAGTTAAACGATGGCCGTATGTCTAGGGCCAGTGCTCACAGCAAAATTAACCAAGCGGTAGACTTCGGTAAAGTAAACTTAATCCGCAAAGAAAACCCCGCTATTGGTAGACCTATAAATATTTACAGAGTTAACACAAAATCCGCTTAGTAATGCACTATCTTAGCATATGTGCTTGTGTGAACTTTGATAGGGAATGGGAGCTCCTACAGTGGTATAAATACCACCTAGCTACGGGTGTAGAGCATTTTTACTTAATAGATGATTCTAGCACTGTCGACATAAGAGCTTACTTCGACCCTAAGCACCTTACGATTGCCCCTAGGGAGCTATTTCCTGACGGCAGAGAAGTCTCTGGTCAAGAAACCGAAGACTGGCAAGATATAATGATCAGAGATTATATCCCCCTGATCAGTGGTGAAAATAAATGGATAGCTTACATTGACTCTGATGAGTATCTTTTCACGAAAGAGGAAACTTTCGTAGATTATTTGTCGACAATGGAGAGCTACGAAGGGATCGAATTGAAGCATCGCAGATTTCTTTGCAAAGGTCATTTTGGGCCTAAACCAAAACAACACTACCTCGATTATTTAAATAAATACCACAAAAGTTACACGACTAAATGCGTAGTGAATCATGAAGTATACAAGGGGACACCATCAAATATAAAAGAAACGCTCCCCTTCTTCGCTCCATGCATACACAGAATTACCCCCAACTCTGTTAACGCTTCAGGGAATAAACCTTTTCGGCCAATTCATCGTAAATCAGCGCGAAGACTTGGCGGGCCTGACAACGGTGGTCGCATATATGCTGTTCATGATAAGCCAGAACCAAAAGACCACCCAGCTTGGACCCAGCATTACCCTATTAGAGACAAAAGACAAATAATGAAAAAACATTCGCAGTTTAGCAATGCACATGTATGTAGGAGTAGTAAGTACCTACTAACACAAATGTGGAACTGCTTTGCTGACCCTAATAATTTTGCTTCGGATTTTGACTTCAAAAAAGAGCACCCCTATGTTTACAAAAAATTCATAGAGCTTTATCATTAATTTAAATGAAAATTTCTTGGGAAACTTACGCTTTGAATCTGGCGGAGGCAGCTTCGCTTAGAAGCGAGGACCCTTATGTTAAGGTAGGCGCGTGTGCTTTAGATGTCGATAATCGGGTACTAGCGGTTGGGTATAACGGCCTAGCCTCTGGCAAGGATTGCGATGATGCATTCTGGAAAGACAGAGACCTTCGTCGTAAATTCATGATTCACGCTGAGGCGAACTGCCTATCTATGTGCGTTAAGGGTGAAGTAAACTTAATCGCAGTAACTCTTCTGCCCTGCTCTTATTGCGCTACAATGATAGCTTCATATGGGGTTAAAAAAGTTGTCTACAGGGAAGAGTACGAAAGAGACACGAAATCGAAAGAAATTTTCGACTTTTATGGGATTTTATTAGAAAAAAAATGAAAAATAACGAACAAGAACTTATTATACCTATATCAAGTATAAATGAAGAGACGACACTTCCGACGAGAGCGCATAGTTCGGACGCAGGTCATGATCTTTATAGCTTAGAGGAGTGTAAGCTCAAGCCCTTGGAAAGGAAGCTGATTAAAACTGGGGTAAAAATAGCTATCCCAGAGGGTTTTTATGGTAGAGTTGCGCCAAGGAGTGGACTCGCGCTAAAGAAGGGTATAGATGTCATGGCTGGCGTTATAGACTCTAGCTACAGAGGAGAAATCGGAGTAATATTAATTAATTTGTCTTCGGACGAGGTTGTTCTAGAAGCCAAATCAAAGGTTGCCCAGTTAATAATAGAGACCTGCTACGGCGCAGTGTGGCATGTTTGCGACAACTTGGAAGACACCGAGAGAAGTAGTGGTGGTTTCGGAAGCACGGATAATCAACTACCCCCAGATATATCTACTAAAATTCCAGTTAACCTAGATAATTGCTTAGGAAAAAATGGAAGTTGATATTTTAATAAGGCCAATTGGCTTAGCTTTATTGTTGAATGTCTGGTTTAACACCAAGGCTTTCGTAGAGTATTTAGATTATTTTGGTTTATTTATACATTCATTTCTGATTTACAAATTCAAAAACAAACAAGAAGAAGGTTCGCTACTTAGTTATCCAGCCTTTTTAACTTCAGAGTTTCCAGATTCTTTCTGTTTAAAGATTCTAGCTTGCCCTATTTGTCTGGCAACTTGGTTGAATATTATAGTTTTTACAATAGACTTAAGCTTCGACAACTTTATAGTATCGTACTACCTAACTTTAGTTTTTTACTACTTCTTGCGAAAGTTGCAAAATGCATAAAAATAATCAAATAGGGATAATTGGAAACGGGTTTGTCGGAAACGCAGTAAGATACGGATTCTCTTCTAATGTCGGCGTTGACTACAATGTAAGAGTTTTTGACCGTGAACCCTCGAAGAGTACACACTCTTTATCGGACGTAGTTAACAAATCTTCTTTTGTCTTTGTTTCAGTGCCTACTCCCTCTAGAAGAACTGGGGAGATAGATACATCAATTATAGAGTCATGCTTTGAAGAAATATCAAAGGTTAGCTCAAACGAAAATACAATATTGCTGCTAAGATCAACTGTAACTCCGGGGGTCACTAGAAAAATTTCATCTCAAAACCCCAGCTTGAGGATAGTATTTAATCCAGAGTTCCTTACTGAAAGAACTGCTAAATTTGACTTCATAAGCCAAACTAGGTTTGTAGTTGGCGGAGAAGCTTGCAACACGTCGCAAGTAAGTCAACTTTTCAAAGGTCGCTTTGGCAAAACCATCTCCATTCTTGAAACTGATTTTGAATCAGCAGAAATGGTAAAGTATATGACTAACTCTTTCTTGGCCACCAAAGTATCTTTCATGAACGAGATGAAAGCTCTATGCGATGCATGTGATGCAAGATGGGAAGATGCTTTAGAGGGATTCCTAAGAGACGGAAGAGTTGGCCACAGCCACACTCAAGTTCCGGGGCCAGATGGAAAATTTGGATTTGGAGGAAGTTGCTTTCCTAAAGATATTCAAGCTTTAATTAATTTTTCTAAAGACTTGAACATTGATTTAAATACAGTTGAAGGTGCTTGGTCAACCAATCTTAAAGTAAGACCGGAGCAAGATTGGCTAGAGCTAAAAGGCAGAGCTATATCGGAGGAATAATAATGATTTTTAAAATAAAAAACTACCACCACTTTTTAAACTTCCTAAGAGAGCAACAGGTTCACCCAGAACTTAAAGAAGAAGAAATTTTCATTAAACTTGATAAAACAAGCAAAGCGATGTCTTCAAGCTGCTGTAATACTGTTAGAATACTCCAAGAAGAGCTAATACAAACTTACAATAATTACGCGGAAAATGTACCTGAACATATAATGAAAAAAATAAAAAAAATTTGTGGCGTAGATAAGATAGTTTTTTGTTGTACTAACTCCAGAAATGAAATAGAAAAGGAGATACCTTATGAATAAGCAACAAGAACTAGACGCAATTCAACTCAAATCCACCAAAACAGAAGTCATGGAAGCTAATAAATCCATACTCGGTCAACCTGTCTGGGTGACGCTTCCTGCTCACATGACTGACTACCTCCCTTGGAGGGGGACCGTCACTAAGGTAGTTGACGAAGAGTATTTCATGGTAAAACCTTTTGGTAAAAACCGAAAAGAGGAGTCGGTGAGTATGTATAATATTCGGTCTGTCACCAAAAAACCCAAGCAGACCTCTAATCCCAAGCTGCGAGTATAGCTCAATCGGTAGAGCATCTGCTTGCCATGCAGAAGGTTGTCGGTTCGAAGCCGACTACTCGCTCCAATTTGGACAAGTAGCTCAATTGGATAGAGCATCTGCCTTCTAAGCAGAGGGTTCTGGGTTCGAGTCCCAGCTTGTCTACCAATTTGACCCGTAGCTTAATTGGTTAAAGCAGCGAACTCATAATTCGTTGAGTCAGGGTTCGAGTCCCTGCGGGTCAACCATAACGGCGAAGTGGTGAAACTGGTATACACAGCAGACTTAAAATCTGCCGACTGCTAAGGTCTTACGGGTTCGAGTCCCGTCTTCGCTACCAATAAATGATAAGCTCTAAACAAACATTTATATTTACTCGTGTTGCCAAGACTGGATCGACTAGCGTTATCCAAGCTTTACGCAGTGGCTGTGAATGCACAGAGCTAGATGTAAGTGATAGGTGGAGATACGATAAAAATCATTTTCCAACAAGGGTATATAAAGAGGCTTTGAGTGATCTGGGTTTGTCCTCACTTTACAAAAACTATTTTAAATTCGCAATTGTCAGAAATCCGTGGGATAGGTTTGTTTCTATATTTCACCACGTCGTTTTCGGAAACCGTGATCGCGGATGGGATCGCGGATGGCTTAGAAAATACGGCGTGAAACCCGTGCGAAGAGATTGCTTTAAGGAGCTACTGACCCGTGACGACAATATATTTAAAACCTTTAGGCCCATCAAGCATCTAGGTCTCATGTCTAAATATGGTAATCAGTACGACTTTACATTGGGCTGTGATTTTATAGGTAGATTCGAAAATCTCCAACAAGACTTCAATACAATTTGCAACAAAATCGGAATTAAACAGCGACAACTTCCTGTTTTAAACAACACGAATCACAAACACTACAGCGAATATTACGACGACGAGACTAGAGAAATCGTCGCGCAGGTTTACTCGAAGGACATTAAGTATTTTGGATATAAATTTGACTCATGAGTTGGGGAAAAAATAAATTTATTTTTATACACATACCAAAATGTGCAGGTAATTCGATGTGGAGCCGACATTACAAACTATTTCGTCACGAATTACGTAAAAAAAATTTTAAATATTTCAAAGATAGCCCAGAAAGAAATATTTCACGATTCTCTTTTTCTTTCGTTCGCAATCCTTGGGATAGATTGATTTCAGCATATAAATATTTAGCAAACGGAGGGAATAACTCTAGAGATTTAAAAGATTATGAAAGTTTATTTTCTAGATATAAAAATTTTAGAAACACAATCTTGAATTGGGACGAAAGCTTTTTTAATCAAATACATTTTAAACCTCAATGGGAATGGATATGTGATGACAATAAAAATATAATTGTAGATTACGTTGGTAAGTTTGAGAATCTACAAAAAGATTATGATACCGCTTGCGATAAAATGAGCATACCCCGAACGCAACTTCCGCACCGCAATAAAACAGAACGCAAACATTACACAGAGTATTACGATGATGAAACAAGGCGAATCGTTGCGGAACTGTACGCACGAGACATTGAGTATTTTGGGTATGAATTTGGAATATGAAAAGTGATAAGCCATAAGTATAAATTTATTTTTATTCGTATTAATAAGTGCGGTGGGATTTCAGTGCGCGATACTTTAAAGAGACTCGTGGGAAAAGGTCTGGTTATTAAGGGGCATACTTGTATTCGTGAATTCAAGCGTCAACATATTAAAAAATATTTTAAGTTTACATTTGTTCGGAACCCTTGGCATAGATTCGTTTCACTCTATTTTTACCGAATGAAATTAAAAAAAATGAAAGGAAAGAGAACTATACCTTTTAAAGAGTGGGCGAACAGGATATATAACGCGGACCCCCTTTACAATCCAAGTCCAAAAAGCCCAATGATGAGAAATCAAATAGATTGGTTAACTGACAAAGATGGAAATGTCCTCATGGATTTTATTGGGAGAGTAGAGAATTTTCAAAAAGATTTTGACTACGTTTGCGACAAAATCGGAATCCCCTGTGAAAAACTTCCACACTTAAACCAAACAAACCACAAACACTACGCTGAGTATTACGACGAAGCAACGAAGCAAATTGTTGCAGAACGATATGCACGAGACATTGACTATTTTGGATATAAATTTAAAAAATAAAAATTCAGAATATGTGTATATGCATACATGCCCGAAAAAAAGAAAGCGATCAAGAAGAGAAAGTACTGCCCAGATTGCAAGAGAAACCGATCATTAACTTTTTTCACAAATTCCGCTGCTACTAAATATACCGAAAAACCTAAGTTCCTTCGCAATGTATGCATAGAGTGTCATCAAAAACAGGTAAGCCAGAAAAAATACGCTTTAAAAAAGAAGCTTAACGCTTACAAAAAAGAAAAAAAATGCGCTATGTGTGGGTTCGATGACCCCAGAGCCCTGCATTTTCACCACTTAGACCCCAAAAATAAGAAAAGATCAGTCTCTAACATGGTAAGCATGAATTACAGTTGGAAGTCTATAGCTAAAGAGATCGAAAAATGCGAAGTATTATGCGCTAATTGTCACGCTATAATCCACAGCGAAGAAAAAGAAAAACATTTAAAAAAAACGAAATAAATCAATAAAATTATTAGAACAAGTGTATTTCCTTTAGGAAGGAAAACACATGAAACTATTAAATGCAGCACTCTTAGGACTTTTTATCGCCTCCACGCCTTTTACGTCTTTTTCTGACGAAAAGAAAACAGCGACAGCCGAACATCTTCAAAATGTATCTGTGACCATTCGCTCAGAGGGTTCATTCTCAAATGGTGAAGGATCAGGAGTTGTCTTTACAAGAAAAGACTCAAAAGGAAATTTGGTTAATTTTGTTTGGACGGCAGCGCATGTCATAGACAACTTAAGAAAAGAAAGGAAGGCTGTTATAAATGGTAGCCCGAAAACCATTGTCGAGTTCAAAGACCCTATGGTTGTAAAAGAAATTCGCCAAGGCGGACGCACTGTTGGTCGGTTGCAGATGGACGCAGAAGTCTTAAAGTATTCAGATGCTGACGATGGACATGACTTAGCTTTACTTAGAATCAGAAAATTTAACTTCGTAAAAGATACTGTCACTTTTCACCTCGGTGATGAAATACCAAATTTGGGAGATGACTTGCTTCACGTCGGCTCTCTCTTAGGGCAAATGGGAGCAAACAGCATGACAGATGGAATTTACTCTCAGCATGGCAGACTCATCAAAAGCTTGAACAAACATGTCTTTGACCAAACTACCTGCACAGCATTTCCGGGTTCCTCGGGTGGAGGCGTTTACAAAAAAGGAAACGCTCATTATATCGGAATGCTTGTTCGCGGTGCTGGGGAAGGCTTCAATCTAATTGTTCCCGTCAGAAGAATGAAAGACTACTGTGAAGAACATAAAATCATGTGGGCTCTTGATCCCAAAGTTGAAATGCCCTCAGAAGCAGAGCTTAAAAAAATGCCAATCGAAAACACTCCCAAAGAAAAGGAAGACTCAGACGCTGAAAAAGAAGCAGCGAAAAAGCTTTTCCCTTATATGCTTAGAGTGACCTATCCCAAGGTATTAATAATGAAAGAGATGAAACAAAATGATTAAACTATTATCCCTAGCTACAATTTTTTTATTTTTAGGATGCAAAACGTGTCCTACATGTATTTGTAAAATAGACTGTTGCGAAGAAGCTAAAATCTGCGATGATAAAGATTCTTGCTCTTGCGAACATGCAAAAGGTTAAAAATGAACATTAAGAAAAAAAGGTTCGAGTTAGAAATTGATTTATCCGAAGATATATCTGCTGCTTATCTAAAGGACTGCGAGTGCGATAGATGCGCTGATTCTTCTTGTGAGTGCGATTGCCACAACGAAGCTGTTGGGCAAAAACGTTTCGGCGGTAAGCCTCGTACAACGCTTAAAGACAGCGATTTTCTTGACCCAGAGAGAAGGTCTTTCCCGGTTATGTCCTGCCAAGATGTTAAAGACGCAGTAAGTTCTTGGGGTAGATATAAAGGCGATATGACCTTTGAGCAGTTTAAAGACAGACTTACTCGCAAAGCGAAGAGTATAGGATGCGAAAAAGCTCTTCCTGAAAAATGGAAAGAGGAATCTGACGCAGCCCTTACCGAAGAACAGAAGAAGTTACCGCCCGCTCTACAGAAAGTTATTCTTAAAAAGATGGGTAAAAAACCCAAGGAAGACGAAAAGAAAAAAGACGACAAGGAAGACAAAGAGTCTAAAGGCGAACATACCGCTGATCACAAGATGACAAAAGAGGAGTGGGACAAAGTTAACAAAGAAGAATTGAAACGTGATTCGAAAAAAGAAAAATCTGAACACGAAAAAGACGCCGTTAAAGATGATGAGGATAAAATCAAAAAGCTAAAAAAAGGCAAGCCCTCAGAAAAGAAAAGCGTAATGATTCACGACCTTAAGAAGGATGAGAAGTACGACAAGAAAAACGAAAACAAATAAGGACGAAACTAAAAAATGGACACGAGACTCTACAATCAAAACCTCTCAGCAGACTTAAAGCTTTTTCAAAACCTTGTTGAAGCTAAAACTTTAAACAAACCTTTTAGAACTCCAAAAGGTCCAAAGAAGTTTTCTGTTTACGTAAAGAATGAGAAGGGTAATGTGGTAAAAGTTAACTTTGGTGATCCAAATATGGAAATAAAAAGAGACGACCCAAATCGTCGCAAAAATTTCCGCGCACGTCACAACTGCGACAACCCCGGCCCCAAGACTAAAGCGAGGTACTGGTCCTGCAAAATGTGGGAGGCTAAAAAATCCGTTACCGATTACACAAAAGGTTCGGATGATTCTTGGGACGGAGAAACCCTGTACGATCACAAGGTCTTATTGTCGCTCAATCCAATTTTAGCTAAAGCTGAAGAGATTAAAGAAGAGCCCGAAGAAAAGGGAGATGATTGTTGCGGTTGCGGAGGCTGCGAAGAAGCAGTTGCTGCTAAACGTTCTGGCCCAAGGTCCGCTGCTCAAACGCCCTCTAAACCTAGTGAAAGAAGAAAGGGTTCATCCAAGAACAAAAAAGGCAGCGCAGGTAAAGGTGGTCCTTCTATAACATTCTCTGAGAAAACCACTCAAGCACTTAAGAATAAAGTAAAAGAGCATAACGAGAAACATCCTACCAAAAAAGTTACTCTCTCTCAACTCAAGAAAGTCTACAGAAGAGGAGCGGGAGCTTTTTCCCAAAGCCACAGACCCGGACAAAGCAGAGGTTCTTGGGCTATGGCTAGAGTAAATATGTTTTTAAAAATGAAGCGAGGCGGGAAAGTTAAAAAGTCTTACCGAGACGCAGATGGAGACATCTAAATTTTTAGCTAAGCTGTGAACACAGACTTATTAGAGCTTGCTGCTCAATGGATTGAAGATAACCCAGAGCACGTACTCAGAAGAAAAGACCACCCAGAAATTGATGTATTTTACGTGGGATTTGGGAAAAGTGGTTCGACATCTTTCCGACGAGGCTTCCCTGATTGTAACACCGCTCACTTTCATGGAACTCATGATGCTTTTCGGTATAACGAAAAGCTTCACGAAAATCTTATTAACTCTAATTTAAATATTTATGATGTAATTGCACACATTGCTAAGCGTGATGGCTACAAACCCCTTATCGCGGAGACGATAAGAGAACCCATGTCTCGATTCTTCTCTGAAGTGTTGCAACACTTAAAAAACCATAACCACTCCGAAAGAGGCTGTGAGTGTATGCTTTGTGACTGGAGGCGAGGAGAAGAGAAAAGTCCTGAAAAATTGCACGACACAATCAGAGGTTATATCAAACGCACAATTCGCTCAAGAGGCTCAATAACCCTCCCCTTAGTAAGTCTTTCCGAAGATTTCATAAAGTCGAAAAAACTCCCTCATTCTATACTCGCGTCAGAACGTTTTAATATAAATTTGCTTAATGAATTCAGTTTGGAAAAAAAGTTTTTTTATAAAGAAACGGAAAATGTAAAATTTTTATTTACGCGCTTTGAAGAAATTCAAAATCGAGAATTATTACTTAAGTCTATCGGTTACAATTACGCCTCAATTCACCAAAACAATGGAAAATCAAAAAAGAATTGGAGCAGATACTCCGGTGGAGATAGAGTGTTCGAGTGTTATGAAATCATCAAAGACAATCCTGATTTATTAAAATTTGACGCCGAAGACATAGAATTGCTGTACGACGACGAAGTTCTTCGAAAATTTTACTCCTCAGAGGAAATAGATTCGTTTATCGAAAAATACGCTAAATAATTAGTTTAAGTGTATTTATATATGTGAAAAAACTGAAAGTACAGGGGTTTGCTATCGAAATACATGAAGACCTGCTTCCCGAAGAAGAAACTAAACTGGATAGTAAGTTTGATTGCGTGGATGGAAAGGTAGTTATATATGATTACCGCAATTGTCTAACCGATGAAGGAGCTTTGGTATTAGTTAAATACCTCAAAGATGAAGGGCTGATAAATTCTCTTTCTGTTTGGTGCGAAATCATAAGTTAGAATTAATTTGATGCAGACTTTTTATTTGCCCAGCTAGACTTAAGCAATTATTGCAGTTTATAGATTGAGTTTTAATTGTTAACGGGTAGTTCAATTCTTGATCCAGTCTAATACCCTCTATACGCCATTCTGGCTCGACAAATTCGTCAACAAAATCCATCCATCCCTTCTCCTTAAGCGTGTTGAAGTATTTGTCTATATCTTGTCTCGGACTTTCAACCACGACTTCCATGTTTAAATCAACCTTACAAGTCATTGTTAAATGCCTGAAAAACAATCCCTCTTTACAAGAAAGCTTGTCTACAACCAGCAAAACCATACTAATTAATACACTTTTTCTAATAAATTTTACCTTAAAACCAAGTGTATATATATATGTATGAATTTAAAAATCTTCTACCATTTATTTACTGAGAATTTTTGGAAAGAAATTTTTCAATTTCATTTAAAATCAATTATTGAGTCTGGACTTTATAATTCGATTGATTCAATGACGGTAAACGTAATTTGGAAAGAAGAAGAAGATTTGCAAAAAACTATCGATATATGCGAACCCTATTCAAAGATAAAAATTTGTAATAGAAATTTTAACAGAAATATACCTTTCGGCGTTAACCGCAATGTAACGACTAAATTCGAAGAGCATTTTGAAGTACAATTAGCTGAAGCTGAAACCATACTAAAGACTGTCAACGACGCAAAAGTAAATTGGAACAAAAAAATTAACTACCTGCACCTTTATTCGAAAGGTTCCTCATCTCAATGTATATCGCGACAGAAAAGAAGGAAGTATGAGGAAGTTAAAAATGACTCTATAACGACTAAAACAAAAAGAGATTTGCGATTGATAAGAGATTTCGTCTTCGATTGGAGGCGGTGTACACGGAAATTAAAAACCCATAATTGGATTGGTCCTAAAAAACAAGCCCCAGTATACGGTACGTTAATTAACATGTGGTGGGCCACTTCATGTCTTCTAAGAAAATTTAATATGCAAAAATTTTTAAAGTGGCAATATCATGAAATGCTTCAACAAGGCTACAAAAGACCCGAGTGCCGTATACAGGAAATAAATCAGTATAATGAGGTAGGAGAAAAAGTAGAAACATTTTATAACCCGACAGACAGACATGCCTTTACGTATTTTCCTTACAAAGTTGAACAAAGCTTAATTAAAGCACAAGGAACAAAACTATGAAAAAACACGAAACCAACGAACTAAAAAGAGTATTTGAAGAAAATGCCTCAAGCCACTGGGTTCCTTGGGAAAGAGCGTTGGACAATTTTATCGATTACGCTTGTTCTCTAAGGGAGAGTGGCCTGTCAGAAAATTTTATAGCTTGCGAGCTATGTAGATGCACGGGTTTATTAATGACAAAAAAAATTGACCCAAACGCAATAGCGACTAGCTTTACGCTAAAAGATAATATGGAACGATAATATGAAAAACCGCACTGCCCTTATTCTGTTAGACCAAATTCTGGAAGTTTCTCAAGAAAAAGACGAACAAGATAAAGTTAATCCAGAAATTAAATTAGAAAGCAAAGTTGGACAAAGTTGGATGACTTTCCACTTAAAACAGCTAAAAGAACTTCTAGAATCAGAGAAATAAGGATTATTTTTTTCGCTTTCTAGAAAAAGTGTATATATATACATGAGAAAGGGGGCAAAAAAAACTAATCGTAACTATCCACCAGTTAGCGACGATATTGTAGAGATACAATGGATAGATATAGTGGGCTTTGTTCACGAAGAGACTTCTCAATGGAAACCCGCTGTAGCATGGACAGTAGGCAGGGTATTCGAGCTAAATACGGATTCTGGCGAAGCACCTTATCTTTTAATAGCTTCAAGCGGGTACAATGACGGAGATAAAACGGCTGACGGATTAGCTATACCATTGGGTTGCATAAAGTCTTGGAAGAAAGTATAGTCTTCGCGTGAGACATATAATTGGAGGCATAGGAGATTTTCTTCAGAGTATAGACTCTATACAGGAAAACGAGGAAATAAATGTTTTTTCTCACGCTAAATGCACTCAGTCTTTCTTTGATGATATTGGAGTCAAAATTAACTTTCACCCTTTCACTAAAGTCGAAGATTTAAGTGATCACGGCTTTTACCTCAGCCAAAGCCAGCAAGTAGAAAGGGAGATTTTTCAAAACCTTGCTGCGTTGCCTGATACAAGTTTGGCTCTAGCGCACTCTAACGCAGAGTCGTTTTTTTTCGATGAGATAATTGGGATTCACCCAGTAGGAAGTAAGTTCTCTAATGATTTCTGGAGCGCGTTAGATCAACCTTTAAAAATACTTCCTCCTTGGATCATAAAAGAAGCAATAGAAGAAACTAAAAATTACTTTATCTTCGGAACAAAAGAAGAACTAAAGCCTTACAGGGAAGAGATAGGTTCTCCAAAAAATATAAAGTATATTGATTACGATAACATTTGGGATAGCTTGGCTCATGTTTTAAAATGTAAAAAGGTCGTAGCTGTAGATAGCTCGGTAAAGTCAATGGCAGCAGTAAAAAAGATTAAAAGCGTAGTCTTTATAGGTGACTACGAAGATGAGTTTAGGGACTCTAATTTTATCAACCCTTACGTGAGAGAGGGAGTAATGCACCCAGTAAGATTCAAAAAAATAGAAAGAAGGCATTTGGATTTTTTTAAATAAATTAAAATGAAAGTAATACTTAGAGCTTGTGATAGCAAAGACAGCGTTAATGGTTTGCCTCGCCCTTGGGGCCTATCCAAAAAAGAAGTTATAGAAACGTGCTTCAGAACACTCCATCTATCACTTAAAGGTCATCCTCATGAACTTCACATAATAGGGGATGGGTTGTCCGACGAAACCAAGTCGTTTTTCAAAGATTTACATCCCGAATCTGTTCTGCACGAATATAGTGGGCTAGGAAACGACGGCAGTATAATGAAAACGTTTGAGCTAGCGGAATCATTTAACGACGATGACTTGATATACTTTTGCGAGGACGACTATATGCATGTTTTTGATAGTTTTTACGAGAAGATTAGCTTCTTCATGAATACTTACAAAGATCATGAAACTCCATTTTTTGTTCATCCAAGCGATTATCCAGATCAATACAATAGATTAATGAAGAAGTCATTTATTCTTTTGTCTAGGGACACTCACTTTAGAGAAGTATCTTCAAGTACATTTACGTTTTTAGTTCATAAAAAGAACTTTATGAAGTTCATAGATGTATTTAAGAAATCTAGCGAGGGAGCGCAAGACGGCGAGTTCTCGAAAATTTTCGGAGAAAAAGCTCTTTGCTTCAGCCCAATTCCGGGACTTGCTTCTCACATGCACCAAGGAACTATGGGGCCTTATGTTTTATGGGATATGATTCAGCATTACTCCAATGATTTGTGTGGAGTTAACCAGCAAATTACTACTCTTGAGATCAACAGGTGATAGACCTTATTAATAAAGCCACGCTCTTGTTTAAGCTGAGACCCTTCTTGTACAAGAATTCAGAAGGGCAAACTAGTTTCCAGTATAGACCTTTAGAAAAAGGTCTCGTAAAAGAGGGGTATGAAAAAAAAGTTGTCGCCTGTTTAGTTGGATTACCTAAAACTGCTCACAGTTCTATCGACGAAAAACTTAAAACTTTTACCCGAGAAGGAATGCGAGACGCCCCTTCGTCCAGCGAGATGTTTGCTTATTCTAGCGATCATCACCTCTTTGCGCCCAATGAGTCTAGATTGGAAAAGATGAGAGAACGCTTTCATGAAAGCGAGTTTAGTAAGGCTAAGCGAACAATGAAAAACGTTTTAGAAAAATATTCTTTAACTCACGATGATGTTTTATATTTTTCCTTTGTAAGGAATCCTTTTGATCAAGCTTACTCTGCTTGGAGGGAAGCTTCTGAGACTTGGGCTAACAACTTAGATTTTCAAGATTTTGCGGAAAAATGTATTGATTTTTATTCTAACAAAAAGAAACCGAAAGATATGCCTGAAGCTTGTCAGCTTTGGCATCTTAGACCTCAGTACGAAAATTTATTGGACGAAGATAACAAAATTGGAACCGACTTTATTTTTAAGTTTGAAAACTTAGAAGAAGATTATAAAACTCTATATAATGTAATTAATAAACGCGCTGAAGACACTGGCGACCAATTAATACACAGAAACCAAAAGCATGACTCAAAAGAAAGAAGAAATGGCTCATCTATAAGATTTTATAATGAAAAAACAATAAAGTTAATAAAAGACTTCTACAAACAAGATTTTCTTTATTTTAATTATTGACACAAAATCAGAAGTACAGCACTCTAGAAATCTAATGACCGATAAAAATAAAACAGCTAAAGTTCTCGAGGTTAACATCACATACGCCCGAGTGGCTCTTATGTTACTTGCCTTGAATTTACTTGGCACTGGTTATGCGTTAACCAAACTCAGCATGGCTGCTGAACCTGTAGAAGAGGTGACTCCTACAGAAGTAACTACAACTTCCGAAGAGGATACGTCCTCTTAATTAATTTTACTCTGGCGACGGCTGGAGTAAGGGTATGGCCGAATAACCCTCCAACATAAGGGGTAAGGCACAGGGTTACTAGAGAGAGTGCAATCGTATGACTCTTGTAATTCTGGTAAGCTGGTAAACTTGAACTGTATTGTGTACTGGCTTTGAAGGTAATGCAGCAATCCTTCTACCCATTAATTTCACCCCCCTTTCAACAAGGGGGTTTTTTATTGCCTGTATTCCAGAAATGTGTTCATATGATTGTATGAACAATGAATCAATGCGAGACGTAATCATTCACTCTCAAGCTATTGACGACCTAGAAGACAGGCTAGAGTATCTGGTGAGAGATAAGTTAAACTACAATGTAGAAGATGCTGACCCAGCAGACGTAAACCAAGTCACCGTCTTACTCCCCAAGCTAATTAGAGAATACGAGTCTTTTATTGAAAGGTTGGAGGGTAATTACGCATATGATAAAGAATGCATTGAAAGCAACAAACGCTCTCTTGATTACTGGGAAAATTTGAGAGAGTTATGCTTTCCTAAGATGAAGCTAAAATTCCCATCTAACTGGAGTTAATAAAATGTTAAATCACCCACTTGAAATTAATGAAGGAGGCTGCGCTCCACCAAACGCGAATAGGCTTTATCGGACTAAGACGTATCTGGTCGGACACATGCAATACTCTGAGGGGAGAAATTGGCGTGACTCAGTTGAAGCTGAACTCTCCAAACTTGGAGTCACTGTTTTTAACCCTTACAAAAAACCATTCGAAAAAGACGTAAGAGAAGATGAGGAAGAACGTCAATCTTTAGACTCCCTCATGGAAAAAGGAAGTTTCGAAGAGGTTGCCAGAAGGATGAGAACTGTCAGGACGTATGATTTGAATCTCGTAGATAGGTCTGATTTCATAATCGCTCATATTATTCCTGCGGTGGCTAGCTGGGGAAGTGCAGAAGAACTTGTTACAGCTATACGCATGAAAAAACCCGTCTTCATCTCTATGGAGGGCGGTAAGAAAAAAACCCCACTATGGATGATGGGTCAATTACCCCATAAATATATCTATGATAGCCTTGAGGAAATAGTAGAAATGATTAAAAAAATTGACTCAGGACAACAAAGCATAGATGATGATAGATGGAGACTCCTAAACAAGCCTCTAAGGTAATTCTATTTATTTAAATGAAAATGAAGTGGACTATTCAAGAGCGTTTTTTCGTATTCCTTGGTTTAATTTGTCTTGGGACGTGGTTTACAGGCTACTACTATCATCATAAGTGGGACATGGACATACAACGGTCTATACATAGAGGCGAAGAAATATCGCAAAAACATATAGTTAACTCCATGACTAAAAGCATGGCAATAGAACATTGGAAAGCTATGTACCTTGGTCAAAAGCATTTTTCCGCAATGCTTGAAACACAAGTCGATGCGATAAACAACTACTGGAGTAAAGAAAACTCAAAATTAAGAGATGAGCTTTTCGATTCAAAACATTCAACGGGTCGCACTTACGACGAATTAGCACCAGAACAAAATGAAGAAAAAGAAACCAAAGATCGTTGAAAAAGACTGGGGTAGAGAGATTTGGATGGCAAACAACCATGTCTACGATTACTGCGGTAAGATACTTCAAATATATCAAGGTTATAGCACCTCGCTTCATTTTCATATAAAGAAGCATGAAACATTTTACATAACCAAAGGTACTCTTCAGGTAGATTTAGTGGATACTCAAGAAGGCGTATCAAATACTCACTTACTTTACGAGGGTGAAACTCTGGAAATATGCGCGGGAACCCCCCATAGATTAATTGCTTACGATGGAGACGTGGAGTTTATAGAGGTAAGCACTTTCCACATGGACTCAGACAGCAAAAGGATTGAAAGATGAGAAGGGGTAAGGCGTACAAAAGAAAACTGCTCAAAGCTAAGATACTTAATTATGTTTCTTGCTTTATCGAGGATTTAAATAAAGTTCACCCAGACACCAAAGCTAAGTTTAGAATTGAAGACCAAGAGATGCTTGTTGAAGACTACTTAAACACTTTCGTCGAAGACATAAACGATATAAAATCTGCTTACGACACAAAAGATGACGGCGAGACTCTTGAGAAACTTTGGAACGGAAGTTATAACTATAATATCGAAGAATAGGCGTTATTATGATTTATGTTTTATATGGACAACCTGCTTCAGGTAAAACCACGTTAGGACAAATGCTCGCGGAACATCTTCGAACACCATTCGTTATTGATGGCGATGAGTTTAGGGAGATGTTCACTAACGAAAACTACGGGAGAATCGGGCGTGAAGAGAACATTAAAAACGCTAACGCTGTCGCTACTTATCTGAATAAAAAAGGCGAAAGAGACGAGTGGTCGGCTATTTATTACAAAGGGCAAGACGGCAACTCCATTCAAGGTAGACCAGTCGAGAAAAGTACTGATGTTGTAATGTGTCTTGTTAATCCCTATAAGCATTTAAGAGAAGAGCTTGCTAATAATAATCAAGATAAAGTGATTGAAGTTTTTTTGCAGTGTCGCAGAGACTTAAGGAAAGAATATCACGTAGAAGATTTTGAAATAGGCGAACCACAGCACACTCTCCGCACTGATAAATCTCCTGAGGATTCTTGGAAAAATTTAAAAGAGCTTTTAAAAATCCCAGAATATAGATAAGGTCATCATGATGAGGTTGTTTATCTTTAAATTACTTTTTAAGCTGACTTGGTGGGTAGCACCTAATCGGCGTCGTGTTAATAAGATTTTTGAGATTTACGAAGAGTATATTAAAGCAGAAGAAGATTATATAAAGTGCCAAGAAAGACAGGCTCAGATGGACTCTTGCGTTCAACCTCGGACAGAAACCTACGAACACCTTACTTGTAAAAAACAAAGAGCCACGTTTACGAAAAACATGCCTCCTCGTATATCTGATAAAGATCAGCCTAGAAATCATTACTCAGACTACGAAGAAGCTAAAAAATATCACGAAGCATCATGAACTACAAAGAACTAACTGAATCAATAACTCAACAAACCTTTGTCCACCCAGATGATTCCTCGATTATATTGCTAGGAGGCGAAGGTGTGGGCATTGATTATTCAGACGCTTTCGTCGGCATTGTTGACGGACCTCATTCTTCTCAAAGGGCCTTGTATGATTACGAAAAATGCATTGAGATTTCTTGCCGAGAATTAAGCGACGATGATGGCCCAGCCAGCTACCTAGAAGGCTTAGAGTGGTTTGAGTATAATACTCTTAGGGCAATTTCTTATCAAAGCCCTGAAAATTCTCCCCTCTTCTTAAATAAAATCGATTCCGACGATGAAATTTAATTCGCCAGAAGGAATATCTTACGACTTTAACAATAGAGTTAGCTACGACGAAGAGTCTGACTCTATGTATATTTATGTAGCCCCCCCGCAAGGGCAAGTTGGAACCGTTTTGGTTTACAATGATGGCCGTAACATGGTAACAATAGACACAGACGAGGTTAATACTCAGGTAGGAATTGAAATAGTTGGCTTAACTAATTTAATGCGAAAATTTAATTTAAATAAATAAAAAAAAAATGAATCGACGAGACTTTATTAAATCGACAAGCGCAAGCGCAGCAGCAATTACCGCAGTACCCGCAGTTATTGCAAGTGAAGTAGAAGACTTTGCGCCAAAACCAGAACGTGTTTATTTCATAAACTGTTACATTCAAAACCAAAAATACTGGCCCCTAGAAGAGTACAAGGGCGGTAGTTTTAAAAATGGCAAATTATACTTTGGAAGCTTTCAAGAGGCCGTTGATTTTATTGATATGCATAGTCTTGTAACTCCATTTTATAGTGAGGTCTTATATGAAGTTTTTCACGAAATTTCTAAAGATGTGACTATTGCTCCAAAACATATATTTACATACTGGGCCAAAATAAAAGAGGGCGAGTCCCCCGAAACGATTAGATGGATTCGCCCAGACTATATCGATCACGCAGAAGATGGAGCATTGATAGAACGCGCTTAAATAATATCTTGTACATATTCCAGAAACATGTTTGAATCTAAAGCATGTCTCAGCAGAAGATTGACCACAGACTTTTAAATCATTTTCTTAAACTGAAAATTTTTGACGGCTTAGGGCGTAAGCAAAAAAGTCTTGAGGATGTTGAGGATTTATTAAACAATTTCAAAGAGGAACATCTCCTACTCAAAACTCAACAACACCTGAGAAAGGTTTGTGCTGAAAAAGGTGCAGACGAATACCAGAAATCCTTAGAAGGTGCTTTAGTTCAATTAAGAGGGGCAGCAGCCGAAATTATTTGTAACGCTGATACAATATTAAGAGGCGACACGAATATAAAGCGCGGTGAACGTATATCTCGCCAGAAAAGAGAAGAGTACAATATGGCCCTCAAAAAGCCTGAGGCGGGGGTTGATTATGAATGCGTAGACGCTCACCAACACGTAGATAAAGCTATACAAACTAAGTGGTACTCTAACGCATCCTCTAAAACCATTTTCACAAATGATATTTCTACCACTTTAATTGATGGCTTACATTGGCCTATTCTCGAAATATGGACTAACGCCTCAAAAGTGGACTCAGATGTTATTAAAGATAACGTAGTAGTATCTTGCCGTAATTCTTTAAGCAACCGTCTTACTCCACAGTACTTATCTAATATTAAGAACCTAATTAAAGGTTCCGCAGTTAAACCACAAAAACCTTTAACTCCTCTTTGGTATCAGAGGATTGCGGTAAAAGCTTGCTTAAAAGCTTTCAAAAAATCTGACAGAGGCCAACTCAATGTGCCTTGTGGATGGGGCAAAACCCTAGCGGGACTCTGGATTGGAGAAGGTTTGGGGTCTAAAAAGACCTTAGCTTTGTGTCCTAGTAAAGACTTGTGTCGTCAAATCTTTTCAGCTTGGACGCAAAACGGAAGCAAAAAAAACATAAAACGACTCGTAGTATGCAGCGACGAGACCGTTTCTGATGACGCTATAGCTGCTTACGAAGACGAATTAGATTTTGCAGTAGTTAAAGATTCGGGCAAGTTAAAAGAACTAACTCAAGACTGCGTTGAATACGAAATCATTTGCACCTACCAATCAATCTCTAAGTTAATTGAGGCTGAATTAGACTTTGACTACGGCTTCTTCGACGAGGCTCATCGAACAACTCAACCAGACGACCACCTATTTGCGCTTGGTTTGTTTGATAGAAATATAAAAATTGAAAAACGCTTGTTCGCAACAGCTACCCGAAGGTTTATTCATAGCAGAAACTCTCGCTGCAACACTATGGAAGATGAATCCGTTTACGGCCCCGTCTTTTATCAAATGTCTTTCTCGGAAGCGGTCAGAACAGGACGCTCCCGCAAAAATGACAACGTTAAAATAATTTCTCCCGTTAAAATCGTAACGAATAAAATTACTAACGAAGAGTTAGATAGAGAATTAATCAAGCATGGTGTAACCAGAGTCGGCTGGGACTTAGCTCAGACAAGAATGGTTGCTTGTATTATAGGCTTCCTGAAGGCTGTTGATACTTTGAATCTTAAGAAAAGTTTTATTTACACGAATCGAGTAAATTCAGCAGAGAGGCTTGCCAATGACCCTGCGAACGGAATCTCCCAATTTACCGACAAAATAAAAAGCTTTCATGTAAATGGAGGCATGAGAAGCTCTGAAAGACAAAGGGAATTTACTTCTTTTTTAGAACAAGAATATTCGGTGGTAACTAACGCAAGGTGTCTCAACGAGGGAGTTGATTGTCCGCTGGTTGATTGCGTTGCGTTTTTTAATCCCCGCAAAAGCGTGATTGATATTGTCCAATCTGTTGGTAGGGCAATGAGGGTTGACAAAGATAATCCAGATAAAGTTGGATATATATATGTGCCTATCTTTGAGGATGTAGGAGAAAACATTAACGAAGCTTTATATGATTCCCCTTACGAAGTTTTAGTTGATGTTGTCCGCGCAATGGCCTCGCACGATGATTCCTTGCAGGATTTACTAAATAAATGGCTCGAAGATATTGGGGGCGGTGGCGACGGAGATTTTCCTGAAATATTTGAAGTAATAGATGGAGACAATGTTGACCTTGACGAACTGCGGAACAGCATCACCAGTCAAGTCATGACTATTTTTAGAAATAGAAAATGGTCCCTGTGGCAACAGCGAATTGGCTTAGCTAAAAAAATCAAAGAAAAATATGGTAATCCTAATTTTCACAATTTTTTGAGTGGACCGGACCCACATCCTACGGATAGCAAGTTCGCTAATGACTCTATGATAACGAATGAATATATAACTTGGAGTCAAAACATAGTAAACAGACCCGAACAGCTTTCTGAATCAAAGCGCAATGAACTAATCGACTTAAACTTTGAATTTGAACCACTTCAACAACAGTGGAAAATTTTTACTAAATTAATATCAAACATCATAAAAGGTTACGTTCAACTCGGCAAACCAAGCCCAATCAATTGGGGTCTAGCCGAACTTGAGATTGATAAATGGTCAGAGGGCCACATCAAATCCAAAGAGAGTTTTGATTTTTTCAAACGCACATTTAACTATAATATGCTTGAAGTTGTAAAAAGATACAATGCAACTATTGACGATGACTCAAGGCTTAAAATAACCAAAAACGCGAAAACTCCTCCGACACATTTAAACCAGTGGCAGATGGACTACTTGAAAGATATTAACTGGACTCCGATTACTGCATCCGAAGCTGCGGAGGATAGATTAGTATCCCTTGTTGAAAAAGTTTTGCGCGAAGGTAAAAACAAAAAACAAAGAGGAGGAAATAGATGGAACCTTAAAAGCTCAAAATCACTTCTTTATATTAGGGCCGAAGAAAAAACAGGTAAAATTATTTTCCCAGCGGATTTTAAATATGACGGTGTGAACTTGGGGACTCTTTTACGCAACAGAAGAAAACCTACCAAAAGCAACAGAACAACTAATCTTCAAGCGGAAAAATTAAGGCTGAGAACAGTCAAGCTCCTTGAAGACCTTGGGCTTTGGATGGGCGAAGAAGACCAAGACTTTTGGGTCTGGATGCAGTGTCTCGAAAACTGGAAGCAAGTGAACGCTGGACTTACCGACGATGAAGAAGATAAAAAATCCTCAGAATCTTTCTCCATCCTATGCCAAGCTAACTTGTCTCAGCTACCTAAAGAGAAGAAAAAACTCCTTAAAGAAGCTAACTGGAAAACCCACCGAGAAATTCGAGACGATGATAAACGTAAAAAATCAGATTTAAAAGCACTTGTTGAAATGGGGAAAGCTGTTGGACACACCCGACTTAACGGCGTTGAAAAAATAAAGTGGACGAAAACCAAGCCAAGAAAAAAAATCTCGAAGTTAATAGACGGGGTTACTAGAGAAATGTATCGCGCTGTAAAAAACCATCGTTCTAGAAAAACTAATGGGAAACTCACCGCTGACGAAATTGCTTGGACCGAAAACAACTTGCCGTACTGGCTCTGGGATGAAGGCATCAAACAAAAGGTATTTGAAGAAAAAGTATCCCTATGCAAACAATGGTTTGAAGAAAATCCAGAAGCGGAATTCATGCATAAAGATGTAAAGGTCGACAACCCATTTCCGTTTACGTTCTCTACTAACGCAGGACTTGAAGTTGCTCATTTAGGCCAATTTTTAAACTCCCATAGACAGAATCTTAAATACGGCAAGGAAAATGGTAAGCGTGATATTGAAGACTGGGAAGCAGAAATCCTCGACAGAGAACTTGGAGAAAAATGGAAAAGCACGAAAGCAGAAAAACCGCGTGTCTTGAAAATAAATTACTTACCACCAAATCCAACTTCAGGAAATAAAGAAAGGCATTGCATCCATCTTGGTATGGTTAAAGCCCCAAAAGGACACTGTAAGTCCAGACGCGCAATAGTCGCTAGATTTTCCTCTAAATCTGAAGCAGAAAAGGCTATGGCACTCATGCAGGAAGAGGTCAATAAAAACCCAAATTATAATCCAGAAAAATTAAGAGATGATTTTGCTCCATTGAAGACCTTTTGTAAAAAATGGGATAAGAAAAGCGTCGATTTTTTGAAGAAAAACTACAAATACAAATCTGATTCTGAAATGGCCAAACATTTGGGTCGCAGTATATCCTCCGTGAGTTCTCAAAGAAATAAACTTGGTCTTGGACTTGCTGTTGATGGTCGAGTTAATAACGGCGCACATAACCACAAGAAATGAGAAAAGAAATAATAGTAATAGACGGGTTCTACAAAGACCCAAATCAAATAAGAAGGCAAGCCTTAGAGATGACTTACAGCGTAAGCGGTAATTATCCCGGCATTAGAACCAAAGCACTGCCCGGTGGTGACGTTAGAGAGTTCTTGGAGGGCGTCATGGGCATAAAAATAGATAAAACGAAGTGGAATGCGGGTGAATACACTGGCACATATCAGTATGTTGTAGAGGGAGCAAATACATGGATACATTCAGACCGTCATAATGATTGGTCGTGCATTGTTTATTTGTCTCCAGACCCTATTGATGACTCTGGAACGTCCTTTTACAAACACAAAGAAACTGGCTCTATATCATATCACGATACCGAATTGGGCAAGGAGATAGAAAAAGATGGAAACAATACTGATGCATGGGTTAAAACTGACGTAGTGGCTAACAGATTTAACAGAGCGGTATTATTCAGAGGAGATTTATGGCACAAGGCTGATAATTATTTCGGTAATGATTTAAAAAGCGGGAGATTGTTTCAAACATTCTTTTTCAGCGAGGAAAATCCTAATAAAACGAAATGAGATATCCATTTATTTTAATGGTTTATATGGCCCATTTTGGTAAAATAGAATTTAAGTACGAAAAGAAAAAATGATTAAAGAATATTGTGATAAATGTGACTGTGAAGTCACCACTCAAAACTGCTCTATCACCATGCATTGCATTGCATGGGACGAGCCTTACTTTGGGTTACTGTCTCACCGAAGGTGCATTAGATGCTCACCTTCAAGAGCGCAACACATTGTTCACCCTGACTTTGAGCCAGTAGTGGACGATAGGCCACAATTCGACAAGCGACTCTTTAGCAGCGAAGAAAAGCTGAAGGAGTGGGAGAAGCGTTGGACTGCTGCTTGGCTGATATGCCAGCAACCCGAAATAGCTGACGCCGTTATGGAGAAGCTAGCCAACAGAGCTTGGAGTAAAAAGCATTTCGGAGACGACGGATGAAAATATTCTTCACTCATTTTTACGGAAGAATGTCTGACGTTTTAGGCATTATAAATTGCGGAGCTTACGCCGAAGCTGTAACCAAGGAAGAGGAACAATACGCTCTTGAGAACGGGTGGATGAAAGTAGAAAGTCTCAAGTACGGGGAGATTTGGGCGCAAGGTCGACAGGTAAGATTAAAAGTTTCGGATTTAAAATATAATAAAAAAATAAGGAAGATGACTGACCCCTGCAAAGGGATAACTTCTCTTCATAAAGATTTAAATGACTGTGATGTAAACGAGCTTAAAGGCGTATACGAAAAGTATATAAAGTTCAAAAGCGATCAGTACAAAAAATCTGGAGAACTATTCTCAGACTTCTATACAACAGAAGATTTCTTCAAGGAGCTTTTTATAGACCCAGAGAACAAAAAGATAATTGAGCATAGAGAAGATGGGGAGCTTCACGGCTTTGTAATTTGTAGGACTTATGACAACGCAAACTGCATGACTTCAATACAATTCTGCTGGGACTACCATAAACCGAACATATTCTTGGGTAAGTATAGCTGCGTAAAAGAGCTAGAGTCAGCCAAAGAGATGGGTTTAGAGTATTTGTATCTGGGATTCGGATATGAAAATATGTGCATATATAAGTCCATGTATCAAGGCTTTGAGTGGTGGACTGGCAGTGAATGGTCTAAAGACAAGCTAGCTTACAAAACTCTTTGCGAAAGCGATACAAAAACAAAAACGATTTACGAGCTTGGCCAGTTAGAAGAGGAGTATACTGGTAAATTCTTTTTTTCTCCCAGTGAAATATTAAAGAGAGATGATAGATGATTATATAAAGTATATTACTTTAAAAAGAAAAGAGCTTGGGGGCCATGCAATATGTCCGTTTGCTAAAAAATTTCTGGATAAAACTGAGATCATTAAGTCAGACGACTTGGAGTCTGATGCTCTAAATTGCATAGAATCAAAAGAAAGGCCGATGCTTTGGCTAATCTATGGATGCCCCAAAAAATTCACCAAAGAATGGCTGTCTTCTTTCTGTGATAAACATAAAGATAAAGCTAAATCAAAGGATTTGTGGCTAATCTGGGATCACCCCGACCAAATAAATAAAATTGGAGATATTGAAACAAACAATAAAGAATATGGTGTAATACTAATACAGCCCTTAAAGGAGCTAAACAAATACTCAGATAAACTCAAAAAGAGTAATTATTATGACTATTGGGATGAGGACTATTATAACGCTATAGTAAAAAGCAGGAGCGAGTAATAAGGCATTATATGAAAGAAGAATTTGAACTAGATTTCACCAATCAAATAAAAGCAAGGAAGCTTGACGAATTGAAATATACAGGCACTCCAGAAGTTTTTCTAAAAACTTCAAGGAGCGATTTCGAGTATATGGATATCGACATAAAGCCTCTCTTAGACATGCCTCCGCCAGCTAATTCAAGTGAGGATACCAAAAGAGAGTTATTGGAAGTAAAAGCGTTCATGGAACAGCAGCACTCTGAAGAATTTTCGGCAAACCTTAAGAAAATGGACAAAGACCCAGCTAAATTTATAATTGATTCCTACAAAGAGCTAAGCGGGAAAACTGTCCCTAAAAAAGCGTTAGATTTCATAACTGGCGGTGATGTCGAAGTTTTAGCAATGAAGCTAAAGATGCATTACGGTAGACCAAGACCTTACCAAATAGCGGACTATTATGGAGTTGAACTAGATTACAACAAGACTATTCAACACGGAAAAGCAAACGCTCCGTCTTACCCAAGTGGCCACACTCTAGCAGCTTACTTTGCAGCAAGGGTTATCGGCTACATAGACTCAAAATATCAAGACGACCTAATTGAAAAAGCGAAGATGGTTGCAGATTCTAGAATAGCAGAAGGAGTTCATTTTAAAAGCGATAACAACTTTTCATTTGCATTAGTGGACAATACGATGATGAAAGCATTTGTGGATGCTTATGAAAAAGTCTGAAATAATTAATTTCTTATCTTGTACTTATTGCAGGATAAAAAAATCCGATATACATGGAATCGGAGTCTGTGCGATTATAGATATCAGCAAAGACACAAACCTTTTTCCAGACTGCTCATGTGATTTAAAAAACATGAAGGCGATCAGCAAAGAAGAAGTTCATCACCTAAATGCACCCACGATTAAAATGATGAGCGATTTTTTCATAGAGACGAAGACTCATTACTTCACTACCACTTCTTTAAATAAAATTAATATATCCTACTTCTTAAATCATTCAGATAACCCCAATTGCGAATGGAGAGAAGACGATGACTCTTTTAGACCTTTAACAGACATAAAAGAAGGAGAAGAGTTAACTTTAAATTATCATAACTACCTCAAAAGCGAGCTTATAAAAAATGTATAAAGACTTAGCCCCAGATATAACTAGACAAAGAATTGTTATAGAAGGAACACTTCATAACCCTTTCCTGCCCGAACAGATGGATAGATATTGCCGTGAGATGACCAGCGTTTTGAATATGACGGTGGTTACTGCTCCGTTTTGCAACTACGACCCTGCGTATGGCTGGTGTTCGTATGTGCATTGGAAAGAGAGCGGGATGCATGTTTATGCATGGGACGATAGAAGTCCTTGCTTCTTTTCTGTGGATGTCTACACTTGCAGAGCGTTCGAACCAGAAACTGCCGTTAAATACACCCAAGAGTTTTTTGGCGATAACTTAATAGAATTAGCATGGAAAGAGTAAGTAAGCGAAAAGCATGTTTCCTTCAGATGATTGAAAGGAAAAAGTGGAAAAGTTGGGAGATAAAAATTATTAAAAATAATTATAAAAAATTGACCGACATAGAAATAAATGAAAAGTATCTACCGCACAGAACCGAAAGTGCGATACGAACAAGAAGGCACTTATTAAAGTTAAGAAAAGATATGCAGAAACATCAACTCTGGAATAAAGAGGAAATAAAAACCCTGAAAGAAAACTATCTAGATTACGACCAAAGAGAGTTGCGAGATAAGTTTTTCCCAGATAAAACTGTTGAACAAGTTAGGTCTGCCAAGATGAGTAGAGGGCTAAAAAAGCCTAGAGTTTGGACTGAAGAGGAAGTAGACTTATTGGTGCTACATGGTGCTAATCACACCCATACAGAAATGCATAAGAAGTTTTTACCCAACAAAACTCCTGAAAAGATTAGCTCTATGAGAAGGTATTATAACATTAGGAGAACCCCAAATGTCGCGAAAAAAACTCATAAAGACCCTTCGTTCAATTGAGGAGCTTGAGCATTATCTTTCTGAATCTCAGGTGTATGGCCTTAATATGGTTTCCATAACCACAACTACAGAACTTTTATCAAAGATAAAAAATAATTTACTAGACGAAGGCTCCAATCTCGTGGACGTAGATGAAGAGCAGAATAAAGACGTTGAACCCTAAACTGCATGGCTGCTGCTTCCTTAGAAGAGAAACAAGAGCGACGACTCTTACGCCTAGCCCGAAGGGGAAACTGCGAGGCTTATGAGGAGTTAATAGGTCATTACGGCCCTGCGCTAAAAGGATGGATAAGAAAGTATTGCAGGGGCAACGATGACTTAGCGGAAGAAATATACTCTATCACCATAATAAAGTGTTGGAGTAAGATAAAAAAGTTCAAAGGCAATTCTAAGTTTTCTACTTGGGCAAACGCCATAGCAAGAAATGCATTCCTAGATGAATTTCGCAAAAAGAAAAAATGCAAACTCATAGATATTGAAAACGTAGCTTTTCTGGCGTCTTCTTCTCAAGAATCAGAAGACCTCAAGAAATCTCCAGCGAAGCCAATTCCTGAATATGATTCAGTAGATGATGATCTACCTTCTGCCCGCATAGAGAATCAAGAAAAGAGGGATCAAGCTAAAAAAATATCCACCAAGGTCTTAAATAAACTCTCAAAAGATCACAGAGAAATATTAGAACTTCGAGATATGCATGGATTAGAGTACAGTGAAATTGCTTCTACACTTAAAATTCGTTTGGGTACTGTTATGTCTAGGCTTTACTATGCCAGAAGAAATGCGAAGAAGATTCTTCTTAGAATTGAAAAGCGTCAGCCAATATGCTAGCATTTCTCCGAAATGGAATTTCATACTTCTAAAAAACTTATGGCCGACGACGTAAAAGTCGCCTTGGTGGATGTAGATGAGACTGTTTGCTTTTACCCTAATGAAAGAAAATACGATCAAGCCGAGCCTAATCTAGAAAATATCGCCAAGATAAACAAGCTTTATAACGAAGGGTGGAGAATACTTTACTGGACAGCAAGGGGAGGTTCAGACAGGTCTAAAGCAGAAGGGAGATGTTATTATGATTTCACTTGGAATCAATTAGAATCTTGGGGATGCAAGTTTCATGATCTCTCTACTGGTTCCAAAGGAGATTACCAGAAACCACCTAACGATCTTATCATAGACGATAAGGCTAAAAGGATAGAGGAAATTTAACATGGGAAAACAGGAGCAATCTTACAGCGTCGACCTTTTGTACAGGGCTAAAATGACGATAGAGGTTGATGCTTCGGACTATTCAGAAGCTCACAAAAAAGCCTACAATATTTTCATGGACTCTTCTCCCGACGATATCTTTAGTCAATCTAGCGTAAAATATTCCTTAGTAGAAACTTCGATAAAGCCTGACGCAAATAATAAAGACGGCACAGACGTTCTTCATGATTGATAAGATTCTAGTTTTAGTTCCTAGCAGAAAAAGACCTTCAAGTATAGAAAAGTTAAGGAGGTCTTTCTTGCAAACCCACGCTAACAAAAGTGAAATATTAGTTATACTAGATAAAGACGACGAGCAAAATTACTATAGGCATCATGATTTAAATTACGAAGTCTACGAAGGCGAAGCTGGTTATTGCCAAGAAAAAATGAACGGTTATGCCTTTAAATATCGTAAACAATATAAGTATATTGGCTTTATAGGTGACGATAATGAGTTCATAACCAAGGATTGGGATTTAAAAGTTTTCTCGGCTTTGGATAATATTGGAGACAATGCGATTGCCTATATAAACGATCAACTTCAAAACTACTGCAACGCCAATAAAGATTGCTGTAGAAATGTGTTCTTAGATTCAAATATTATTAATAAAATAGGATATTTTGCACCCCCAAACTTAAGACATTTTTATCAAGATAATTTCTGGTTTGCTACTGGTACTAAATTAGGGACTTTGGTATATTTAGAAGAAGTTAAAGTTAATCATGCTCATTTTTTAGCCAACCTTTCTGATCGAGACGAGATATACCAGTCGGCTTATGATGGAAATAAGCTAAATGAAGACTGTAAAAATTATAACGAGTATTTAAATAAACAGTGGGCGGACGACATTAAAAAGCTTTTAAATAAATGATACAGATAAAGTCAGTTAATCCTTTTAGCAGAAAGAGCAAAATAAAATGCGGTTTCTGCGGGCTGACCTATTCTGCTAGAGATTATAGGATTTTATGGGAAGAAAGAAAGGTTTTGTACTTTAAAATTCAATTACCTTCCCAGAAAAGGTGGAGGATCGTCTGTCACGGGTGTTTATTACAAGTTCTCAAAAAGTACTACCCTAATTACGACAAGATAGAATTAATGATTATAGATGATCTTGATAATATAGAAAAAACCTGTGAGGTAGTGCTTGATCGAATAAAGTCGGAAGAAATATTAAGTTTAGATTTTTGGCCTTGATTTTTTTCAAAAAAAAGTATAAAAAGTCATGAATGCCCAGAAAAAAGAAGCAAGGTAAACCTGAAGATAGGATTATTTCCCCAGATGACGTTCTGACCACTTACTTTAATGAGGCAGGAGCTTTTCCCCTTTTAAGCAGAAAAGAAGAAACCGCTTTAGCTGAGAAGTATATAAAATATAGAACCAATAAATCTAATTGCGGTAGTAGAGTTAGAAATGAAGGAAAGAAGGCTAGAGAGAAGCTTATAAATAGCAACCTAAGGCTAGTAATAAGAATAGCTAAGGATTACAGAGATTTAGGGTTAGATTTTTCAGATTTAGTTTCAGAAGGCAACGCTGGCCTAGTAAGAGCGGTTGACAGATTCGAACTGAATCATGGAGCCAAACTTTCTACTTATGCTTCTTATTGGATTAGGCAAGCTATTACTAGGTCTCTATCTAATAGCTCTAGAACTATAAGGCTTCCCGTGCATGTTTCTCAGTTAAAGTGCCAGATAATGCGTTACATAGAGGACTATAAAATCCTCAATGAAGGGACTCGCCCTGAGAACTGTGATATAGCGAAAAAATTTAGCATAACTGAAGATAAAGTCCAAAAGACTCTAGCTTCTCACGTTTCTTATGTTTCAATAGACAAGCCAGTGGGTGAAGAATCTGAAGCCGAAACTATGGCTAACTTTTTGCCAGATGAAAGCATTTTAAACCCTTTAGATTCCGCGCTTTACGCTAACGACATAACTATGCTTGAAGATTTCCTAAACAAGCTAAATGATCGAGAAAGAAAAATTATAGAGCTAAGATTTGGGCTACGTAATTACGATAGAGAAACTCTTGAAATAGTAGGGGAAAAATTCAACCTTACTCGAGAGCGAATTAGACAAATAGAAAGCGCAGCGATGAGAAAGCTAAGAAACTGGGCGAGCAAACTTAAAAAAAGAGACGCCAGAGAGGAGCAGTAACAAGATGGTCACCGAAAATCAAATAATAAAACATCGCCTTAACAAAGCTTATTGCGGAGAAGCTCAAAAGGCTTCAGATATGTTTACTAAAGAAAATCTTCCAAGCAATATAAGAGGCAAAGGAGAAAGAAAACACACGGCAAATGACGATTCATTGATGGGACAGTGCGCTATGCTTGCTTGTTGCCGTCATTTATTTGGTATGCAAGGTAGGGAAAAGTTTTGGCAAGCTGCTCACCAAGCAGAAATGATACCTCTTCAGAGAAAAGTTTATGGAAATGACTATATTAGTGACGGAGGGATGGATATACCTTTTTTAATGACGGACGTTAAGTCTTCTCAAAGAAACAAAAAAGAACTATCAGACCATTACGCTATAGTTAACCGTAGAGAGTATCACGAAGGTGTAACTTATATATTCTGCATCGTGGAAGACCCAGACGAAAACGGCGGAAGAATCGTTAATATATGTGGATGGAGCACCTCTGAGGAAGTAAAAGCCTTGGGGCCATTTGACCCACCTCACGAAGCACTTAGCTCTTTTAAAGGTGAGTATGCAACGCAAATTAAGAATATTAACCCGATGACGCCTATGAATTGGACTAAAGTCTAATGTTTAAACGTCCACCACTTAGTTGGATTTATATAGCAGTCTTGACTATATTTTATCTCCTAAGTAGTCTATGCATACTGATTTACCATTCTCTAAAGGGATTATTTAAGAAATGAAATACGCAGGAAAAGATAAAGTTTTTAAATACAAAAAAGGTTCACCCACATCTGGCTTAAAATTAAACCAAGGAAAGGGTGACGAAGTAAGACCTCACGACCCCAAGAAGTATCGTGATAATTACGACCAAATAGATTGGTCTAGCAAAAAGAAAAAAGATGACAAAAAAACAAAAGGCTAAACAGTACCTAGACAATAGCCTTAGCAATAACTTGCAAGGTACTCTTGATAGAACAGCTAACTACTATCAATCGAAGGGCTACGAGAAACAAGCTAAGGCAATCAGAAACTTTAAGAAGGAAGTTAGATTGCTGGTTGGAAGTCTGTAAGAAAATTTAATAATTTCTTTTTGCCAAAAGAAATTTTTGTAAATTATTAAAATGAAAAGCTGCAACATAGAAAATTTAAATGCTTTAGCTGAGAAAAACTCAGAAAAATATAAAAACAGGAAACCTTTTCCGTATATCTCGTTTGAGAATTTCCTAAACTTTGGCGCAGCCCAAAACATGATGGATGCATTTCCATCAATTGATGAAAATTTCTACAAATACGACAATCCTCTTGAGAGGAAATACGCTTTCGACAAAGTGTCAGAATTACCTGCTCCCATCAGAGATACTCTGATCGAGTTAAACTCCCCTCCATTTCTAAACTTCCTTGAGAAACTTACGGGTATCAATGGATTGATTCCCGACCCGTATTACAGAGGTGGCGGTATACACCAAAGCAAAAGAGGCGGTAAACTCGATATGCATGTAGACTTCAATGTTCATCCCAAGCTAGAACTCCATCGCAGATTAAATATTTTGATTTATTTAAATAAAGATTGGAAAGAGGAATACGCAGGTGACTTCCAGATATGGAAAGGTCATAAAAATGAAAAAGGTAAACACGTTCTAGAAGAGCTAGAAGCGCGTATCTATCCAAACTTTAACACATTCGCTTGCTTCTCTACATCAGAGAAATCTTATCATGGATTTCCAGACGAAATAAAATGCCCTGAAGGCATGACTAGGAAGTCTATAGCGTTGTATTACTACACCGCGCAACCAGCTTTTGAATCCCTTGATGAAGAGCAACACTCTACTACGTTCATCAAGAGACCACATGAATCTAACGAACTGGAAGAACTCAGAGAAAAAAGAAACAAAGGTAGAATAAACTCAAACATTAAAGATTCATCCCTATCTTAATTATGAAAAAAGAAATGTATAGAGCACTTGAACTCAAGTATTTGGCGCAAATGCAGGAAGCTTTCGCTACGCTAGAGGTTTACTTTACCAACCCCACTGGCATTGGCGAGCATCCCCAATTAATCGAAGAGATGGACAAACAAGTTGCTATCGCTGCCGAAGCTGAAGACAAATTAAATTACCTCAAATCTCATTTTTTAGAATACAATAAATGAAAAAATATTGGGATCATAGCACCTCGCCTTCAACGTATGTAGTTTCACGCTTGAAAGGCAAAGGAAAATACGCCGAATATACTGAAGCGTTCAGGGGTAGCTATACGGATGGAATGATGTACATTAAGTCGTTAGAAAATGACGGGATGATAGACTTTGAAAATGACTATCTACCCGCAATGAGTAAAATAAAGGCCATAACATACCGAGCCTTGATGGTGGAAAAAGAATTGAGGAGAGACATAATCAGACTCAAGAAAGAATTAAAAGCCATTAATGAAAACAAAAAATAACCTAGAAGAACTAATACAAAAGTATCAAAAACAAAAAAATGAAATCATAATAATGGACGACTATGATGCGGGGCGAGTAAATGAAATGTCGCACGTTATAAAAGAGTTAGAAGAAATGCTTCAAAAAAGAAATGGAACTGAACGATGTAATAAATAGCGGGTTTGTATTTGTAGCGGGGTTTTTTTATATTTTAAACCTATACAAGCTTTATGTAGACAAAGATGTAAAGGGTATAAGCAAACTAAGCATAGTATTCTTTTCGTGTTGGAACTTCTGGACTTTGTATTTCTTTCTTTCCAGCACAGACTTCTTCTGGACTCAGGTATCTTACGGGTTTGTAACCATTGTTAACTCTGCCTACTTGGTTATGTTAGCTAAATATACATTTAGCAAAAAAAAAGTTGATCCACCTCCCACCTCTTAATCGATTGACTTCCAATCAAAAAAGAAATAAAATCTTGTTATATGAAAGAAGTACGCGAATTCTCCTTTTGGACATTGCTTCGTGCAAGTTGGAGAGGTCATGATGTAATCTTTGGGGTAACCAAAAGTAAAAGTGCAAAGGCTATGCTCCAGCTAACGAACGAAATTAATAAAGACGTTAAAATTATCTTAATGCCAGAAGATTCAAACGCGCAAATAGAACCACCATCAAAGGAAGACTTTGAATGCATGGAAAAATATTTCTACGAGGAAGGCTACTTTGAATTTATAGAAGAAATTTACAACCTACTAAACAACGAACCAAATAAAATAAACGAGACATGGTTCAACTCAAATCTAGCAAAAGTGCAAGCTCAAGCTGCAACCGCATGGTCTGAGAGAACCGAAGCTGAATACGGCAACAATGAGACCTAGAAAAGCTACCAAAGAAATTCATGGTATCACCATACCCAATCCACCCAAAAAAGCTACGCATGTGGAATTGCTTGTTGAAGGAGGGAGGAAAGCAGTGGTAGGAATAAAAGATTTTGATACGCTTTTAGGAACAGAGGGAATATTTCAATACATACAACGGAATAATTCTGGGAAAGTTGTAGAAAAATGGGAAAAGACATGGAAATGGTCTGGAAAGGAAGTAGTCTGGGACATTTTGAAAAAATCATCTTGATTTTTTATTTAAATTAAACAATATTATTACGCTCTCTAGGGAATAGAGTTACGAGAGATTCGTAGACGAAGGATTAATTTCTGTAGTTTCGTCCTTTCATTGAACACCCTAGAGAGTGTTTTTCTTAATGGCTAAACTAGAAAAACCTTTTGACTTCGACATAATGTCCTCTTACGAGGAGTTTGCTGAGCTAGAGCCAACTTCCTTGTATCAATGGGGTTCAGACAAATGGACTGGAGAAACTAAAGACGGTCACCTAATAGCGGTAAGTACTTCAAATGGTGCTCTTCAGCTTGCGAAGAGTGAAACTTACGACGGCCTTAAATACGCTAAGTTTTATCTAGTAGGAATTCTAAAAGACAAAAAATCAGTTATATCGGCTTCTTCCGCTCTATCAACTAAAGAAATATGCGAATTCATGTCTTGGAAAATTGACTACGATTACGTAATGGATTTCCTCAAGTAAACACAGTTTTAATAACTTTATTACTAGCGAATTGCCAAGGCTGCTTCCGAAGTTTGTGATTCGCAGGAACAACTGAGTTAGGAACAGGAAAGACTATAGTGGGAGTATATTTATAAACTCCTACAGAATGAAATCGAAAATGATGATGACCTTTTGGCCCCTCTCCTTTTTCTACATAACTTCCTTCGACTTGATTCATGTCGATGCACCTCCATCCACTTCTTTCGTAATATCTTTCTCTCGTTTCTGGATCAGTTTTGCTTAAGTTGTGAACTAATTGAACATGAGCATCAGTTATAATTTCTTTACACCAATAGTTAAACGGGTAGTTTTCGCAATGAATTTCATGATCTCCGAAGGTAGTTCTGTCAGTCAAAGGAATGCATTTTGGAAGCCTTTCGAAAGGTAAGTTCCTAGCTTGATCCCACTTCAGCTTTGTTTCATACTCAGCGGATACACCAGATACAGAAAGGTCTACGTATTTGCATTTTCCTATGTCGGGTCTTTCGAACCATTTCTGATAAGTAATTCCATGATAATTTAATCTCCCATAGAATTCCATGTCTTGAAACATTGCGCCCCACCCCATAAAGACATTATTTCCCCCAGAATCATAAAATGACCTTGGTATAATTTTATATCCACCATACATAAGAAAGCATATTTCATTTTGTCCCGTCCAAGAATAATCTATGTTCTCTATGGGTATATTGTCTATGCCAACTAAAATCACGTAGTCACAACCTAGTTTTTCAAACGCAGTCCTAATTCCTACGTTTGAAGCTAGATTAAAATTAAATGTAGTTTCGTGGTCTACTTGTTCAGCTAAAATAATTTCATAACTAGAAAACTTGGGAGACTTTGGGTGGGCTTCTAGATATTTCTTTGTTTTCTCTAAGAAGATAGGGAGATATCTTTCTCTCCTCTTACTAAAGGGTGCAACTATTCCCGCTTTCACGCTTGAACAATATCAAAAACCCTGTATGATTTCAACTAAATAACAAGAACTGACATGTCGAGAATTAACCCCAATTTAGACTTACAGCACATTAAGAATGAGTACATCAAAAACGATAAATTCGTAATAGTTAGAGACTTTTTAAAACCAGAATACATAGAAAAATTAAGAAACTTTTACAATAACGTTCACGATGAAAGCTGGTGGTCTTGGATGTTTTTCCCTGAGCCGAGCGTAATATCTGAAAATAAATGGCAATCAACTGTCCTTAAAAACACCCCAGAGAACAAAGAAAAGGTTGAAGCTAAACGTAAAGAGTTAGCTAAGATAAGAGATGCGGGAGGATGTTTTTCTTACATATACCAAAGAGTTTTTTATGGTGACCACTGGGAACACTGCGATTGTCCTGAATGTGATAACTGGAAAGGTTTTTTAATTCAACCTGAGATGCTTAATTTTTTAGAGTTTGTCTCTGACTTTAAAGAGCTTAGGGCTGGAGAACTTTTTACTAGCAGACTTCAAAAAGGTGACTGGAACGGCCCCCACCATGATTTCCAAAAAGGAAGAGTCACTATTGTTTTAAATCTATCAGAGGGCTTTAAACCTGAGGACGGCGGAGCATTCTACTCAATGGAAGAAGATTACTGCACGATAAAAGGCTTCGAGCCACCAACGTTCAACTCTTTAGTTTTATTTGACGTATCCGAGAGACCTAATGGAAAAGGCTTGCCTCATGTCGTTACCCCATTAAAGGCGAATAAAAAACGGGTAGCTATAACAGGCTGGTATCTTTAACTTAGCATGAAAACAATATGCTTAACTTTCGATGATGGAGTGCAATCTCACTATGATGTTGCTCTACCATTATTAAAGAAGCATAAATTAAAAGGCACTTTTTTTATCACCGGAGACCCTAATGTTTGGCATTGGCATTTCGACTCTATTAAAAAAGGTATGGAGGAATCTGCTATGGATTTTAGTAAACTTCATGAATTTGTAGAAGCTGGACTTGAATTAGGCAACCACAGCTTTAGCCATCCCAACTTCACGAAGCTAAATAAAGATCAAATAATAAACGAACTAAAAGATGTAGACAGAATCTTTCTCATGAATGGAGTTCACCCTGCTACTACTTTCTGCTACCCAGCTTACGATACAAATGATTTTGTCGCAGAAGTCCTTAGTTCTTGCGGTATAACTCACGCCAGAACAGGTTATATTTATAAAGAAGATATTTGGGCTGACTGGAGACTTAATCACCCACCTGTCATGGAGCCAAAACCTAAGCCGAATTATTACGACCCGAAAACACCTTTACTTACTCGCTGCACAGGCATACTGAATTGTCTGTACGGCTATGAGTATTTTGTCGAAGATATCGAGCGGATGCCAGAGGATGCTAAGGCTATTTTTGCTTTTCATGGTTTAAAGAAGAAGAATCTTCTAGAGGATTTTGAAAATATAATCAAATATATCGTTGATAACAATTTAAATACAATTAACTTTAGAGACTTAAAATGAACGAAATAAATATAGAACTATATGTACCCTCCAGAGAAGTGCCTGACCGCACACCAAAAGCTGTAATTGATGGTATGTCAGAATTCATACAAGGCAAAGTAGTTTGCGATCTCGGCTGCGCCGAAGGAGACACTATGGTATTTATGAGCAAATACGCCAAAGAGGTTATTGGCTTCGAATTTGATAAAGCTCGCGGTTCAGTAGCGGAAGAAAAAGGGTTAAACGTTGTCTACGGGGATTATTTTAAAGACGACCTACCAGAAGCCGAAGTGTATTATTTTTGGCCAGACGAAGGAGCTAAAGTTAACGAATTTTTAATTAACAAAATTCATTCAAACGAGAACTGGAACGGGACAATAATCGTAGGGGGAGATAAGAGTTTTTACCCAGAGCCAGAAATTCTAGAAGAACAAGTTAGAAAATGGAAGGGAGACATAAAGGATATTAGCTGGGAGGAGAAAAAAACAGACCATCATCGTAGTGGCAGCGGAGTATTTTCGCTTTGCATCATAATAAAACCTAACCCCGGTTTAACTTAATGTCTGAAAAAAATATATGTATCTTCATATTAAGTAACCATAGGTCTGGCACTTCTGCCACTGGTGGATGTCTAAATATTTGCGGGATAGACTACGGAAAGAGCAAGCATCCTTTCAAAGGCGAAGGTACTCAATGGAACTCAAAGGGTTACTTTGAAAACACCGCTTTCTCAAGTAAGCATAACGAAATACTAGAATCCTTTGGCCAAAGCTGGAAAAGTCCTTGGCAGATTACAGAAGAACAAGACCAATCCTTATTTCTTAACGATAAATACGCTTCACAAATAATAGACTTAATAAATAAAGAATTTGATTCAAATGTTTTCTACATAAAAGACCCAAGGATACTTTTTTTATATCCTGTATATGTAAACGTCTTAAAGAAAGCCAATATAATCCCTTACTTTCTATGGATAGAAAGAGATGTAGAATCAATTTTAAAGTCGCTATGGCGGAGAGGTCATACTGGCTGGCATAACGACAGAGAGCTAGGTCTTATGCACCACTACAAACATGTAAGTAGATTCAACAAGCTCTTAGGAAGCTGCGCTTCTGAGCGCATACCTTTTAAATTTACCACGCTTAACTATCAATCTTTAGTAGCAAACCCAGTGCTTGAACTAAATAAAATAGATGAAATTTTTAATTTAAATCTTGTGAGCGGTAACGAAAAAGAAATAACTTCATTTATAGATGGAAAATTGAAACATTTCTAATGAAAAAAACTCCCCAAAAAGAAACAAGCACTCCAGTGGGGTTTCACTGGCTTGAATACTTGTCTCTAAACCCTGATATCCAGCACCTCGACAGGTTTCAGGCTGTAAAGCATTGGATAGAAAAAGGGCAATTCGAGAATAGAATTTATCACATGAAAAATAAAATTCGTGTGAGCGATGCATCTACGAATAAACATCATAGCACTCTCGTATATTCAGCTATAATAGGTAATTACGAGGAGCCTAAACGACCAAATATAAAGCTAAACAATAACACCCCCTTTGTTTTGCTCAACGATACATATGGCGATGGAATACCTGCTCATGACAATCGCCACAAAGCTAGACACGTTAAAATTTTAGGCTACAAAAATTTCCTACAAAAGAACACAATATGGATAGATGGCAGTTTTATACTGAACTGTAACCCAAATCATCTCCTGAAAGAAATTGATTTTGAAGATTACGATATAGCCGTACCGAAGCATAGAATAAGAAATAACGCTCTTGAAGAAGCTGAACAAATTCTAAGGAACGAGACTGACTATGTGACCCGAGGCAAAATTGAACGTCAAATAGACATTTACAAAAAAAGAGGATATAAGTTTGATAACGGCCTAGCAGAAACAGGAATTCTAGTCCGAAAGAACACTAATCCAGTAAACGAATTTTGCGACTTATGGTGGAAACAAATTTGCGACCACAGCTTAAGAGATCAACTTAGTTTTAATTATTGTTTGTGGGTGATGGAAAAGCAGGGGAAACCATTAAAAGTTAAATACATAGATAAATCTTACTGGAGACGACCCATTGTTAGCGTAATTGAAGAAGAATGCCCCAAAGAATTACCCAAGGACTTTCATTATTTAGAGTACGAAAAGCTAAACGCGGACATTGCGAGAGACAATCTCTCAAGAGAAGAAATCGAAAAACATTGGATAAAATGGGGGCAAAGGGAAGGCAGAGAGTACAGTCTGGAAGATGCTAAAAATAGACATTTCATATACATACCTCACTAGACTTTTGCCAGATGTCATTTTTCGGCCAAATAAGTGTATTCATATATATGAACAAGCTTTCCAAGGGCGACCAGAAACTATTGCTCCAACTTTTAGCCAATCAAATAAAAGAATCTCATTTCAACTCTTTGCGCTATCATTCAGAGTCATATTACGAAAGAACCGTTAGCTTACAGAGAATATTTAATATATTAAGTCATGAAGCTTCGGACATAGGAAGGATTAAATTTGATTTATTTTAATATACCTTGGGCAGAAGATCAAAACATAGTGGAGGCTTACAATAAGTTTATGGAGGTCATACCTAACGACAGTGACTTTGCTTGTTTTGTAGACGGAGACGCAATGTTTGCGAATGCATTCTTCGGAGCAATGCTTTATGAAATTATAGAAAAGCACTCAGACAAAAACTTTTTTTCTTCTTATGTTAGCAGGTGCGCTTATGATGGCGCGGGAGCTTGGATGATTCCAGATGATCAAGAATGCCGTTCAATAAAGGTATCCCGAAAAGATATAGTAGAAAGTAATGATATGAAATTTCATAGAGATGTCGGTAAATCTTTATGGAAAAAAAATAAAACTAGTTTAATTAAAATAGATGAGCCTTTCCTGAAAGAACGAAAAACTTCTAGCGGAGACCTAAGCTATTTTTCAGGCACTTGTTTTTTAATAAGGAAATCTCTTTGGAAAAAAATAAACAAATTTAAATCTTTTTGGAGACAAGGAAGCGATCTAAACACTCGCTTCTTCGGGGTAGACAATAGGATTCATAAAGACGTGTTAGAATACGGCGAGTCTCTTTATTTAATGAGAGGAGTATACTCTTACCACTGGTACAGAAACATTCATACAAAGCAAGAGTTTTACGATTATTCACGCGCTTCGCACGAACACAAAGTAATTAGTTTATAAATTTTATTTTTCATATCAACCTTCAAATTTGTACCCGAAATACTCAATGTCTCGCGCATATTTTTTCGTAACGATTTGTTTTGTTTCATTATCGTAATATTCGGTATAGTGTTTGCGCTTTGATTTGTTTAAGTGCGGAAGTTGCTTTTGTAAAATTCCAGCTTTATCGCAAACAACATTAAAGTCTTCTTGGAAGTTTTCGAATCTGCCTATAAAATCTATATTGTCTAAGCTAATTACTTGTCTCTCAAATTTATCAATTTGTGATTCCCAGTGGTCGTCAAAGTTTTTTTGAGTAAAATTTACAAAATCTTTAAAATTAAATTTATTTATATCGGGATTCTTTTCGTTAAAAAAGTCACGGATATTTTGATCTTGTGGAATGTTCCTGTAACAGGCTCCATTGTTTAATTCTAAAATTCTTCTGCATAAGTGGGTGTATCTTGAAACTAACCTTGAATAAGGGTTTCTAACAAAAGTAAAAATATAATTTAAATCAGAAAGATCGACTTCAATTAACTCTCTATTTGTATACCCATGTTTTTGCAATTTTTTTCCAATAGAAGTATTTCCTGCTTTATGATTTACAATGTATAGTACTTTTGTATTTTCGTTTAGTGATCCATATACTTCACGTTTCATATTTATATTAAAACTAAACCTCACTACTCTCCAAATTTGTAGCCAAAATACTCAATATCCTTTGCGTATTTCTCTGCAATAATCTGCTTTGTTTCTTCGTCGTAGTATTCGGTGTAGTGCTTGTGCTCCGTTCTGTTATGATGCGGGAGTTGTTGTCTTGGGATTCCTATCTTATCACAAACAACATTAAAGCCTTCTTGGAGTTTTTCAAATTTTATAACTACATCAGCGATAAATTTTCCAGATTTATCAATTAGTATATCAACTTGATTACGTGTTATATGTCTGTAATCATGACCCGCAGGGCCAGTTTGATATTGTGGCAAATTCAAAGCTGTTTCTTTCAATGATAGACCTTTAATCAAAGTACTTTCGATAACTTTAGGAAGGGGTTTTTGTAAATATTTCCACGCGCTTACAAATTTGTCCCACGGATTTCTTGATACTACGAATATTAAATAATCAGAATATTTAATTAAATCTTCATCTTTGAATTCTGGGCTATCGACTCCATCGATAAAAGCAGTATTGGGAATATCATGCATAGACAATGCGTTAAGTATGGAAGTTTGCCCACACTTTCTTTGATGAATAAAGATAAATTTGTGTTTATGGCTGATCATCACCTTCGTAACGTTCTTTAACTATTTGTATTATATCTTCTTTAGATTTTTTCCTAATACTTTTACGTAGGTCATGATTAGTTTCTATTTCAGGGTCTGAAAAGCTTATGTGATAAATGTCTCCTATCGTCTTACATAAGTTACCGCTCGTATTAGGATCATAAATAAGATTTATCATTTTATCTTTGTTAAAACCTAGTCTCCAACATAGATCATTTTTATCGTTTTGTCCGAAAGGTATACTCTCATCAAATTTTTCCTTTGATGCCTTTGTGAATGCCAACATTGGCTCAGAATCTATGAGTTTATCAAAATCTGGTTTCCCGTTTTCCACAGGAACTCTTTTGGCCATTAATGCATAGTAATTAAAATCACCTTCGTCAGAGGTTAAGCCTTTGCATATATCGTCAAATAATTTTGATGTAAAAAAACAATCTCCGTCTAAACAAAATAAATATTTACCTCTCGACAAGCCCTCTTTTATAGCCACGTTTCTTGCGTTGTTTATATTTGTTAAGTAATGAAATTTGTGCTCGAAAGTTCCCAAAGGCTTATACTCATTATAAAGGAAAGGAATTTCTATATGGTCATGCCTGAACTTCTCCAATAATAATTTTATGTCATTTAGGTAATCTGTATCAAAAATACGATTTAAAACCCAAATTCTTTTAAAATTTATCTCCTTTTCCTTTTCGAGTATGTAACTCAATTCAGTTAATCGAGAGATGCGAGAAGATTTCGGCGGGGTATAATTACCAAGCACTCTAGCAACTACTATATCGTGATTGTTAGTGTTCATCGGCTCCCGATTTAATGCTGTTGTTTTGTGAGTCTAAGTCTCCAACAAGGTATGCATCAGTAAGCAATTGTTTGTGCGTCTCTGACTTGGAGAACTTTCTCAGTTTCTCTAATGATTTGTCCCACTTTGCAAATTTAGCGTAAGATGGAAATAACATTCCGTAAGCTACCCGCCTCATGGGAGCACCAGCTTTCATTTTAGATTGACCGTGGCAAAGGTTCTCTGGAAATATTATTACATCTCCTGCATTTAATTTTGGTATAGTTACCTTATCGAAGAAGTTGGAATCTTCCTTTAAAAAAGACTGTAGTACATCTTGACCTCTCGCAAAATAAGAGCTTTTATGCGACCCTCTTATGTAGCCAAGTCCGCCCGTAGAAGGTTCTTGGCCTTTCAATATTATTCCAACTGATAGCTGTCCCGTTCTCGTCCAGCACGGAGAATCTAAACTTTCAGTTCCTTGCGTTAAATAATAATGTATAGCGTCTTTGCCAAATGATTTTCCATGCAAATGATTGAACGGGTCTGTTGAAGCTTCCTGCTCTACTATAAATCCATGATCTAATCTAAAGTTTTTGCCTAAACATTCTCGCGCTATACTTGTTATTTTTTCATCAACGAAGAAGTCTATGAATACTTCATGACTTTCAAACACGTCTAATATTTTATATCCACCATCTTTTCTTTTCTCTTTGGCGTTATCTATAACGGAATTAGCTAAATCAATTCTTTCTTTAGAAAATGCATTTCTTTTTATAAGCATTCCAAAGCAATCGAAAAAATATAAATCTTGTGAAATCATAACTACCAACCCTTCTTAATACAGTCGGTAATGTATTCTCTTTGCTCTTTCGTGACCCACCAACCTACTGGAATAGAAATAAGTTCGGGTGTTATTTTGTCTAGAGTTGGAAGGTGACTATTAAATTGATTTACGCAAGAGTGAATATCATTCCTCTCATGAACTTGACTCACCATGATTTCGCACTCTTTCATATAAGCCATGAAGTCGTCTTTTCTTTCTACAAATAAACTGTAAATCCAAAAGCTTGAATCCATTCTTTCATCTCTTTCGGTCAACCTCACGCCTTCAACACCTTCCAGTTCTTGATCGTAATAATGCGCGTTGCTTTTATGAGTAGCAAGATTGGCGTCAAGGTGTTTTAAATTTTCTATACCTATAGCAGCAGCGATATCGTTCATATGAAACTTGAATCCCCATTCGGGTATATCTGCTTCACACCTAAAATCTTTTTTATTTGTATCTCTATCTATTCCGTACCACCTCAACAACTTGGCGCGTCTATGAAATTCGTTAGTCGGACATACAAGTAATCCGCCATCGCCAGTAGTTAAATGTTTGATGGCTTGGAAGCTAAACGTACAAAAATTTCCACTATTACCTATCCTTCGGCCATTAAAGGTACTTCCAATCGCGTGGGCGCAATCTTCAATAACCAAAGGTCTAAAGCCGTACATTTGCTCTGTTTTATCTACTATGTTTTTAATTCTATCTAAATCTACGGGGTATCCTCCCCAGTGGACTATAAATATAACCTTAGTCGAAGGAGAGATTTTTCTCTCTAAGTCGTCTAAATCCATATTTAAATTAAAGTAATCGACATCTACCCATTTTATATTTAAACCATTAGCAAGTATAGGCCAGTTTGTGGCTGTACAAGTCAACGGAGTAGTTAGAACTTCATCACCCTCACTTATGAAATCTTTTTTCATCAAGTGAAGTGCGAGATGTTCAGCCGAAGTAGCAGCATTAGTAGTGCAAATGTAATCGTTGCTAAGATAAGATTTAAGTTCAGTTTCGAATTCTTCTACTTTCGGCCCCTGACCGATGAATCCGCTTTCTAAAACTTTGCCAACTTCTTGTTGGGCTGTACTTGACATAAATACTTTAAATAAAGGAATCATATATTTTTAACTTTCCATACTGTGTCTGGGTTAATTTCTATTCCAAATCCCGCTCTATTTCCCAGTTGATCATCAAACCAAGCTTTGTACTGTCCTACCATATGATTATGCATACATCCTCCCCATGCGTTCTTCATATCTTCATAAAGGTAAGCATCTAATGATTTAGTTAGAGGCCATTTAAACTGAATTTTAGATTGCGTGAAATTAAATGTCCTCCAAGATACTTGAGAAGAGTCTAAATTATTGAACCCGTTATTGACTATGCCTTTTTTATTGAGTCGATTAGCGTGTTCTTCGTCGCTAGAAGATTTTATATCCTCAAGCCTCTCCGTCTGACTTGGATCGTATGTTATCAGATGACAATATGAATATATGCAGTTTCTGTGTTCTTTGTAGAACTTATTTAATTTAAATAAATAATCAAAAAGAATCGCATCATCGTCACAAAGCATAAACGTTATATCTGAATCAGTTTGATTAACGGCTTCAGTGGCGAACTTTCCAAATATAGAATTACCCCTTTTTCTTTTTTCTTCTTCGGAGTCATTTGTTTTTATAATCTTTACTTGAGATTCCATTTGCCGATGTTCGGGGTAAGATTCGAAATAATCAGACAGAACATTTTCTACGTCTTGATTCGTGCTATCATCTACAATGCATAACTCCCAATTTTTATAAGTCGAAGTGAAAACGCTTTTCAGTGCAAATTTTTGAGACATTTGCGGTCTATCATAATAGAAAAATAATATCTGTATTTTTAAATCTGGATTACCATCTCTGTGCTTTACTTCAGGAACTTCAGGTACGTTTATTAAACTTAAATCTAAGGACATTCCCAAGTCTGTTTCAGTTTCGTCATCTACGTTGAACCCAAGTTCGTAGTAGCACTTTAAAGCCACCATGTTTTTCCTCAATACTCTTAAAGTAGCAGTGGAATAACCATCTTTTTTCAAATATTTAAATAGTTCAAGGTACGCAGCTTTCGCGTAGCCGTATCCCCTGTGGGTTGGATGTATATCCATACCTACTTCTATGGAAGTTCCGGTGTCTTTGTCTGTGCGAATATAACCTACAGGTATTCCGCGAACTGAAGGAGCACCAGTTTCTACTACAATTTTAAACCAAGAAGGTCTATCTTTCCGATACCACTTTTCGTACTCATCTATGGTAAAGGTTTTGTCGTTATGAAGAAAAGATCGCGTACTCGGATCGTTTCTTATATTTAGTACAAACTCAGCATCTGTGACTTCTAGATGTTTAAGGTGTATTTTCAACACCAAATTTTATTCTAAACTAAATTGTTTAGCAAGCTTATACCCGTAGTTCTCCCATCTTGAGGTACTTCATATTATCTTCTACAGAGTCTAGGCAGTATTTTACCCAACTTTCAACCGAGTCCTTGCCCACTTCTTTCCCGCCTACGTTTACCCAGTAAGGAGGAGGAAGTTTGTCTACTATTTCGCCAGATTCAATACTGAGTTCTGCCATGTCCATATAATAATCCATCCAGCATTGAAACCATGAGTTTGTACTTAAATAAAAATTTAATTCAGCAACCCCTACTGGGATAGCACGATTCTCCTCTTTCTCTTCTTTTACCATTTTTTTCACTTCGAAATCATCCAGATAATAAACGCTTTCCCAATCCCCATCCATATCACCTTGCATTACTTCGACCCAAAAGTTATTACCTTTTCTTCCGTAGTTAATCGCGTCAAAAGCATAGACGTAAGCAGAACCATTTGCTGCTACTTTTACAGGATAAGGGTCTCCTCCTTCATTCTGCTGGAACTCAAAGTCTCCGGTTTCGTTTCGAGCAGTTTCTTTCTTAAGTTTGTAGAAGGTATCCGTTACCGATTCCGCTTCTTTAGATGATACAAAATCACGACTGTATTGATTGATTACCTCTTGTAACTCATCCAGCCTCTTTTTCATTTCTTGCATTCGTTAAATGTATTTTATTTTTTGGAATAAGTCAACTGGAAAAAGTATTGACCCAAAATCAGAATTCTGGAAATATACAATGTATGAAGCAGACCGATAATTTTTCTTTTGATTTTCCACAAGGCCAGCCTCGACCATCCAATAAAGAAATTGGTGATATTTTGAGGGAAGCCTTGGAAGATGCAGGTAAGAATCCAGATAAGGCTGCGGATAAAATGATGTCAAAGCTTCCGAAAGGAACAAAGATAGTAAGGTCAGGCGCAAGCGGTCAATTAAGTCCGCAGGATTTGCTGGGTGCGGAAAGCTTTCGCGCCGTTGGCAACGAATGTACATCATCTCTTAACAGTGGTGTTGACGCTCCTTGGGGAAAAATGGATATCAGAATGAAAGTTCCTAACCATTCCTCGCCCAAAAATGAAGATGAATTTGGCGTAGATGAATTAACGCCTTTGAATGAGTTTAACTTTTGGTGGGATAACAGAATTTGTTATAGAGAAAAGTTAGGTTCAAAAAAGCATATTAATAGTTACTATAATCACGTTTGCACTTCGGCTGATAATCCTTGGTGGGATGTCCCCGAAATGCCTGACTGGGATGAGGCGTCAAATCTTCTTCCTAGCGTTTTTGATAAAGTCCCTCAAACACCTTTTGCGATTATCTCTCAAAATCAATACGCGCAGATGGGTTGGAAATATATAATCCCCAAGGAGGTGGATGATTGGTTGCGTGACAAGCAAATAGAGAAGCAAGAAGAACTTGAATCTCCAGAAGATGACACTCCTAAAGATTTTAACTTCAGGCCAATCTCGGAAATATTTAAATACACTAAGAGTAAAAGCATACTCATTGACAGAACTAGCGTAGACGACCCTCCTATTTTGATTAACTATTTTGATACAGAAATAGCTAGAAAGCTTGTGAAAGGTGGACGCTCGTCAGTTGTAGACAAAGACGGTATCCCCGTGGATTTCTTTAAAAGGGTAAAGCAACTTGCAGGGGCAAATGGATACTACCCACTTGATTACATACTAACTATATCATGTCCGGTAAGTTTTAAACCTAAATCTGGCAAAGGAAGCGTAATCTATTCGACTCAGTGCTTTGTGATAACGTGTGACCAAATGCTCAAAGATTTGAGTTACCTTCAGGTTGAATGCAACAAGGAATCTATTTCTGACGATATGAATTTAAATATTGGTTGCGTTCTAGGTTATGAAGAATCTGCTGGGCATCTTCATGCGCGTCAGTGGGCGATGCCTTGGACTATGAGTGGAATCGCAAGAACCATCATGAACTCTTTAAACTACGTTCACTACTCGACGTTGAGAGAGGTTAGGGAAAGCTCAACCATAAGCTCTATCGCTCAGGTCAAAAGTTCAGAGGACTTAATTGGCTTGGGTACTCGCAAGGTTGTTCGGCCAGAAGTAAATGTTTCGATATTACCTGCTATTACTTACCTGAATAAACCCAAGGTGGTTCGCTCTGACAATAAGACAGGAAGGGAAGTCTCAGGTCATGAACGCACAGGGCATTGGCGCACAAATTGGCGTACTGGTAAAAAAGACATATGGATTGAAGCTCATAAAGTCAAAGGTGGTACACCAGAGGGTCAGCGCAAAGTAGCTAAACTTGTAACAAGAAAAGGCAAGTTAGTAGAACCCACTAAATAAATATGTATAACCCCGTGAAATCAAACGATGGTGACTGGTGGGAGGAGATGTGCAAGAAATACGGCGAAAAGCCATCTAAACAATTGCCTCCCAAGAAAGTAAGTAAAGCTAGTAAGAAGAAAAAGAAGAGTGGAGGTAAGTAACCATTTATTTTAATGGTTTTTCGGTTTCGTTTTTTTAGAAAAAAGTCCTTGCACTTATTCCAGAAATTATGCATTGTTGAGTTATGTCAACAAGCTTCGAAAACTTTAAGTACCAACGCAAGGAATGCAAGGACGGCGGATACCCGCCTTCTCCTGCAAAGCGTATTAGCAGCGATATCAACCAAGCATTCCGAGAGTTGGGTGCATTAGATAGAGGTTTATCAATCGCGCTCAAAAACGATAAGCAGCCTGAGTTTGTTTATAGTCTTATTAGATACCACGAATGGAATAAGACTTGGGATGTAAAAGAGTGCGTCGAAGCTGCTTTAATGGATTGGGACATCAACCCAGAGGATAAATAATCATGGAAAACCAATATTACGATAACAATATCTACAGCCGACTGCTTCTTGCAGAAACTGTTGCAAAATCTATGACTCAGGATGAGTTATTCAATTTCGTCAAAACAACCATGTATAGCCACTTTGGTAAAATAACTGACGAAGAGTTCAAACAATGTTGGAATGATTACGGCATGGGCGATACTTTGAGTCGTGCCGAATCTGAAGAAGTCTCCATAAAAAACGAGGACTAAAAAATTTTCCTTGTACTTAATCCAGAAATTATTAATACTCTAAATCATGATAGCTGACACAGAGAAAACCCGAAAATATATCTCCAACTCGAATCACTTTCGTATAGATGAATCCGAGTTGCTCTGCATGAGGCTAGGTGAGTTAGTTGTATCCTTTGAGGGATACGTCTATCACGATGGTCTTGATATTACTTGGAATCGTCTTGGCCCATCACGAAACAAAGAAGAGTGGTACGGCGCATACCTTGGCCTTACCGAGGATTGTGATTTTAATTCTAACGACTGGTTCAGTCCACGTTATGATTTCGACGGAAACGGTTACTACTTTGACGACAGTAGAGGCGATTATGCATTTAACCCTTTTAGGAATTATGAAGATAAATACATGCTCTGGGAGGCTAACGCATGGAAGCAGCAGGGTTTTGGTACAGCCGACAACTGGTGGAGTGCCAAGGGAATCATGGAGGAGAGTGTGTGGAAGCGACTCACCGACCCATCCAACCAACTGCCATACGCTTTCCAAGGTCACAAGTCTGATTACACTAGTCCTTTAGAGATTATCAAGGCTAAAGGTCTCACTCAATCCGACTTGCGTCTGGAAACGATTTACCTTTATAAAGAATTTGATAGTAAAGCAGAACTGAACGAGGCACACAAAGCCTTTCAGATTAAAGAGTACGAAAATAAAATCGAAGCACTTAAAGAACTACCTTACGGCAGCTTCAAGGAGTAAATTATGAGTAACAAACAAGCATTTAGTATTGTATTAAAAATGGCAAAAGACCGTGATATGATGGGATATGAATGGCCCGAAGCGGAAGTCAAACGTGAACGAGAGGCGATTGAAACTGTTGAACGCTTCCTTTTCTTAGCCTATCTCGACTATGACGAAAACATTAGGGAGGACTAAATGAGTAACAAAGAAGCACTGGATATTGTGTTGAAGGTTGCGAATCGTCACGCACATGACCGTCACGCACATGATTACGGCCAAGATGAAGAAACCCTAGCTGCTTTATCTCAGATGGAAGATTATTACAACAATGTAATGGAGAATTAAAATGACTAAAGAAAAAGAAATCATAATGATGGTATTACAATCTCACGCATTAAAGAAAACAGATTTACTTTCTGATTTTGCGAGAGAGGAGATTGCCGATGAAATCATGGAAGCTCAAAAGCTAATTTGGAATGAAGTACTGCTCGACATGGGTATCGAGTTAGTAAAAAAGGAGGAGGATTAATAATGTTTGAAATAATAAATGCAACGGCAATCATAGCAGCGTTAATAATTTTATGTTGGACGCTAGACCTAGACGATGAACAAGAAGATGAGAACCATTTAAATTAATTAAAATAAATCTTTTCTACTTGCAGTTATTCCAGAATTTTTTAATACTCTTAATCACATGAGTTACAGTCTTTGTTGCATATCGAATTCCCTCGCGAAGGAAGGTCACAAATTTCAGACCATGACTTGGCATCGCTTTTCTCAGCTTGACCGCGAAGAAGCAGTCGCTACAGTCTCGGCGCGAACGCTCAATAATATTCGTGTTACTTATAAAATTCTACAGCGGTGCGCTGCAAAACGCTGGGGCTATCGTGTTAGCTCTAACCTTTTCCCGCTACTCACATATGACGTAGCAGAACTTAAAATAGAAGAATACCCAGATTGGATTGACATACAGGCTGCGCTTGCAGATTGCGCTTCTATCATCAAGTACAATAGCATTCGTGTTTCTTGTCATCCTGACCAGTTCAATGTTCTTGCAAGTGAGGGTAAACACAATGTCGCTAAAACCATAAAAGAATTAAATCATCACGGTTGGTTCATGGATATGCTCGGCGCGTATAGTGATTACCGTTCCCCCATCAATATTCATGTCAACAATACCAAAGGCGAACCACAAGAAATCGCTGACCGTTTTATGCTTAATCTCCGCGAGTGCAATCAATCTGTTCGCTCTCGCCTTGTTGTAGAAAACGAGGACAAGGGCATTTGGACTCCAGCATTACTTGCCGAGTGTTTCCTCAAATTGCCCATTACTTACGACAACCTACACCACAAATGCTTACCCGATGGCCTCACAGAGGATGAAGCCTATCGCTTATGCTATAATACATGGCAGGAGAACGGTTACTTCAAACCACTATTCCACTACTCAGAATCTCATCCAGACAAAAATAACCCTCGCAGTCATGCTGATATGCCTACTGGGTTACCAAAAGACGGAGGATACTCTTTCGCTGTCGATTACGACATCGAACTCAAGTCCAAGGATGATGCCATTGAAGCTTTCGCAGCGTTGTAAAAAGTGCTTGCACTTATTCCAGAAAATAACTAATCTTTAATCATGCCTTTCAAACATAAATGGAGTAGAGTAAATGTTCTGCCTAGCAAAGAGTGGAATATTTTAATTGATTACGCTGATGCTTGCATTGAGGAGGAGAAAAAAAATGGTGCAGAGTTTGCATGGACTTGGGGGCATAAAGGAGACGACTTGACCGCGCCGTATTTGCGTAAAGATTATACTGACCCCTCTAGCTGCATGGCTCCATCTGGTTTCATAAGATTTAATGCTCTTGGCCCAGATGGATATTGCGGATGTGATTTTACTTTTAATCAAAATCGCTCGCATCCTTGGGGCGACATTAAGATTGAGGAGGGACAATACCCAAATGACATTGAAGTTCACGAAGAGGTATCAGTAGCTCGGTCAAATTCTCTCAAAGAAAAGCCTTACGAAAGAGTAATTAGAAAAATCTTAATCAAAGCAAAGATTCTTTTTGGAGAACGCTTTAATGTAAAAGCTCTCAACGAAAAAGATTAAAATTAATTAAAATAAATACAACGATGAAAACTGACCCGAATAACCCACGACCACACGACATTCAACTCATTGCTCAAGGGCTTGAGAAAGCGAAGCCTTGGGGATTAGAAGCAGAGTTTGCATGGAGTTTAGCAACGCATATCAGAACCTACCCAACAGACCCAATGGATATGGCCGTTCAAGTTGCGCTAGATGATTGGGATTTAGACAAACATTAAAGGATTAAATTATGAAGAACAATTCAAAATCAAAAATTCCGACCGAGATTACACATTTCACATGGATGAACAAAGAACAGTATCGCAAGGGTCTTACCAAACTAGAAAAGAAAGTTGGTCAGTCCAAACCGCAGATTAAAATTGTTGTCCTCTCCTAAACCCAGAAGTAAGTATTGGAGAATTAAATTATGACTGACCGCGAAATATTAGACCATGTATACCGTGAATTGCTTGCGGGTAGAGTCCACCAAGAAATGATTGACTTTATACAAACAGAATGGCAAAGACGAGATGAGTTACTAGACGCACAAGAAATAGAACACATACAAGGATTACAAATCGGGAAAGACGGAACCGTAGACGACCAATACAACGAAGGAGATGCTGGAGATAATGATTACCAAGGATAATCTTAATGAGTAAAAAGAACTTTAAACTATCTGCTCGGATTGACGAATCAAACCCCAATCATCATATGTGGAACAATAACGGCACTTGGTACATTCACTTTATTATCCATAAAGAGGACAAGACTGCTGAGAGATTCAGGAAAAGCCTGAAAACTCGCGATGTTGAAGAAGCTAGAAATAAACGAGATAAGATACTAGAGAGATTAATGAAAGACTAATCCATTTAAATAAATAAAAAAAAAATGAGAAACTACGAAATCATAAAGGCGATATACGAACGCTGTCCCAGCCAAGAAAGCTTTACCAACGGAGGGGAAAAGGAACTCACCAAAGAACAGATTTTCGACAGATGTTTAGACATCATAGAATTAATCGAACGAGAAAGACCACAACTAACAAAATGAAAACAATATTACTATCTTTACTTGTTATGAGTACTGGCTGCATGACTTACGAATACCAAGTTCACTTAACGTCAGACGATAACGGAACTCATCATCTGATAAATGCGCGTACAGAAAAAGAAGCTCAAGACTTCATTAAATCTTACGAAACAGACCACGGGCCAATGAAAATTATTAAAAACCCAAAATAGTTCTTGTACTTATTCCAGAAATTATCAATACTAGAGACATGGTATACGAGATACAGAAACGCAAGTTCCAAGCTGGAACTCACCCCGAAGAAGAGTTGTTCTTTATCTATGGTCAAACGCCCGATGGCGAATGGTTCCCAATGCAAGGGCCATACGAGTCTCAGGCAGAAGCCATTAAAGACAGTTATGATTCTAGGTACGAAGAATGCTCTTGGGATGGCAAGAAAGTAGACGTTCAACTTGGTCTCGATATGATTATTGATGGCGACAAAATGCCTTGGCAATAAGGAGGGTTAAATGAAAACGGCAGTAGAAATGTTATTAATTAGTGTTGATTGGTTTGTTATAGTCAACGTAGCAAAAGAAATGAGAGTATTAATATACGGAGGATAATTATGTTGAAGCAAGTAAAACCTAACGGAGAATACAAAGAAATGGAAGAGGATAAAACAATTACATTAAGCAAACACGAAGTGGTTCTCGACAGAGATTTTGTTGAGGAGGTATGGGAACTAGCTTTTGGTGCAGACGCATGGGACAAAGGCTTTAACGACCAAGAAGTGCTAGATAAACTAAAACAATACGAAGCACACGCTTTGAAATGGGAAGAACAGGAAGGGCTAGTATAATGATGTTAGATAAACAATATTACGGTGCAGTCCGGTGGACTACCTCAGACCTGCAAATGCTTTTCGACCTAACGGACGACGAAGCTCACGAATGGCTCCACAACAACGAAAAGCACATCCAGAACCGATTGGTTGAACTTGGATGGGAAGTTCTTGAAGATTTAGGTAAGATGGACGACTTACCTCCGCTGAAAGAATGCGACTAGAGAAAACCATTTAAATTAATTAAAATAAATGAAATTCTGGGAAGTACAACAAAGGGCTGGGTCTGGCCATTGGAGGCATATCGCATACTGCAAAACCTTGAATGACGCTCACAAAGTATTGAAAGAATACAACACCAAGGTTGAAGTAAACGCAATGCGTGTCGAACAGAGAGATTTCTGGAAAAAGGGAGGCAAGTAATGCAAAACGGCTACAAGTTTAATGAAGATACTGGAAAATATGAGTGGGGAGAACATTCCTATCAACCAGACCAGTACGAACTCAACAAGATTGCGGGTACGCTTAAAACTCCAGTAAAGGCTTTATTTGATGAGAAAAAAGAGTTAGAAGAATTACTTCGCATCGACGTAGAACAATTTACAGACTGGTGCATAGAAAAAGATGAAGAAATAGAACTATTATACAAGATAGATGGAACTAAAATTCCGATAGAAGATTTTGCCCGTACCTTATACAATAAAAACAAAGAATTGAAGTTTATTTAATATGAGAAAACTGATGCTAATGATGTTCGTTTTAGGTGGCTGTACCTCAGAACCAGAGTCCCCTACGGAACAGGACGATAATGCCCCCAGAAACGATTCTAAGGACGTTTCAGACGAAACTACCCCTACGATATACCTCAACGATTACAGGGCATGAAAAAGGAATCTTACAGCTTTGAAGATTTGGGAGATTATATTGATTGTGGAAATAATCTAGCCTTTGGAGATGACATTCAGCTTTTTGCCCAAGAACACGGTTGGGATGGCCGATTAATAACTCACAACGAATTCTGGTCTCAGAGAATGGGTGCTGGCCCCGATGCTCTTACATGGCAGGACTATCACCATGCATACCAAGAAGCAACGGCGTATATGAACGAGAACTTCTTGCCACGTCACGGGGAACCAATCGGCAGTATTGCATGGCGTTTTAATGGAGATATGAGTAAATGGGGACTTTATTCCATAAATAATAAGGAACAACAATAACTATCCTATTTCATATATAAATAGAACTAAAAACAAACCTAATAATATATAACATGAGTGATATTCCTTTTATAATTTTCGCAGCAGTTGTTTGGTACTGGGTCTACTCTGGGCTTTGCTCCGTGAAAGACCACCTCAAATAGGAAACCCCTGTTTTTACGATACGAAACGTACTACCGCGTTCCGTTCGGAACACAAAGCTATATAAGCCATATACATATAAATAAACAAAGGATAATAGGGTTTAGAATTAAGTGTTGGGTAGTGCCTTTCTTTTATTTATGCAAATAATAATGTAAATAAATTCTTTTACATTTAAATAAAACAAAATATATTAAAAAACCCTAACCAAGGAACCTTAACTGAGAAACCAAGACCACAAACTACAACCGGAACCACAGTCTATGTTCGGGTTCACAAACCAGTTCAGTACAAACCAGTTCAAGTGTATAGATATGAAAGCTAATAAGCTAAATAAAGAAATTCCTCTGCCGAATCACACGGCAACAACCGAGGAACTCAGCCAAATGCTGGGGGAGGACTTAATAAAAAAGAAAAATAAAAATTATATCAAAAAATCAATATGTTCGGTCAAGCTTTACAGATTTTTAAACCGTTATGGCAAAGGCGACTGGTCTACAGACGCAACAAAATACTTTGCCAAACAAACGAAATAAAGCCAAATAAACACAGAAGAAAGCGGGCGTTTTATGCGCCCATTTTTTTTAATTATTTTAAATCATTTTTAATTAATTTAAATGCTTTTAAAACAATAAACGGCCCTTTCATTAATTTAAATCAATTTTCATTTTTTTATATTTTAATAAATAAAAGTTATGGCTTGACCTTATTCCAAAAATTAAATACAAAAGGAGTATGCAAATGACTACAGAAAAGAAATCTAAATCAGACAATAAGAAGTCAATCGAGTTGATGACCGCGCTTTACAAAAAACATTACGACGAACTTTGGTCTAAGCTGCCCCCGACTTCTCAGCAGTTAATCATAGAAGACCCTCTTGGGCGACGTGCAAAAAGCTTTGCTCATGAGGTTGCAAAGAAAGCAGAGTCCGAGGCGTATGACTTGGAGAAGATCAAAGCCAAAGTAAAAGAGAATCTAAAAAAGTATTTAGAGAAATAGTGTCTCACCTACTTGTGACACATAGTTTTGCCAAATGTCGTTTTTCGGCCAAATAATTTAGCCAAACGTCTGAAAATTCCCAAATAATTTAGCCAAATGTAGATTTTGGCCCAAATAAGCTATGGCATACCATCTGCTCGTAGTACTTATGCATATGACTAATTATATCAATAACAGAATTAAAAATTTTATGGATGATGAATATACTCATTCTTTATTTCATTATGAAATTGATGATAACCCCAACGAAGTGAAGTTGAATCTCGCGGGCATTAAAAAAAATGAAATACGAATCCAAATACACGGGAATCTATTAAAGATAAAAGCCGAGTCGGAACTTGATAAGAGTTTAAAGTACAACCACACAGTTCGCCTCCGCAGTAACGTGGATACAGATTCTATTAAAGCTAAATACGAAGATGGTTTACTTACTATAAATATAGAAAACAAAAAATCTAAAACCATTGACATAGAATAAAAAATAATGTAGTACTGTATCAGTACTAAGTTCGAAAAGTCGTTCATCTGTCTTCTTGTTCTTTGTATGTCTCGAGACCCCGCTGGCTAGTTGCTCATACAAGCTGGTGGGGTTTTTCTTTTTCAATTAATTCCATTTTTTTATTTGACCTTATTCCAAAAATAATGCCTAATAGATTTATGGCAGGAAACAAGAATTCAGGAAAGAAGAAGGGTGCTACGAGTTTTATTGCTATCCCTTTATGTAAGGTGGCAGAGGTGGTTATGCCTAACGCAGAGATTATTGTATCGCGCAAGTGGGCAGAAGCTTTGGGTCTCGCTGACGCTGGCACAGCACGTAAGCTATCGATGAAACAAGGCACGGCAGAAAGCATGTCGAAGCCCATTAATATTAATGAAAAAGAAATGGATGCAATCGACTTTTAGTCGTTGACCTTATTCCAGAAAAAGATAATACTCAGAACATGGACACAAACAAGTTATTCCCGAATGTTGTTGGCCAAAGCAAAGTGAAGCGCAAGCTCGCTTTTTACGCCAAAAATTACAAAGCGAACAGTCGCATTCCTCATCTGTTCTTTTCTGCGCCCAAGGGTGCAGGTAAGACTCATGTCGCTACGGCGATGAGTCGCTTGCTCGCCTCTCGCGAGAACGAGGGCAAGGCCAAGGTTTTGCGTACTGTCAACTGCTCTGAGTTCAAGGGCTTGGCAAAGTTCGTCAACGAGTTCCTTATTCCCAAGGTGGTTGACCAAGAGGTGACCGTGTTCTTTGACGAGTGTCACATGATGCCCAAGCAAATCGCTAATGCATTGCTGACTATCCTCAACCCCAACAAGGATAGGCGTACTCAGTATTCCTACGAGGATTTCGACATGGACTTCGATTTCACTCGTCAGTCTTTCATGATGGCGACCACCGAATACGACAAGGTATTCGAACCTTTGAAGTCTCGGTTCACTGAGATTACTCTCCAAGAGTACTCGTTGGAGGAGTTGGGCAAGATTGTCTCCTATAACCTTGATGGTTATGATTTCGAGGATGGCGTGTTGGAGGACATCGCCAGCGTTACCCGTGGCAATGCTCGCACGGCAACCACTCTGGCCGACGACATCAAAGACAATTTGGATATGCTCGGCACTACTGAGTTGACCAATGACATCTGGGATTACTTCAAGTACGCCCACAACTTGAATCCGCTCGGCTTGTTCGAACGCGAGATTGGCGTACTCAACGTCCTTAACGAGAATCATCCGTCTCCGGTCAGCGTGTCTTTTGTTTGCGCTAATGTTGGAGATACCCTCGGCACTGTTCAGAATTACGAGAGGATGCTTATGAAGAATGGCCTCATGGAACGTGAGAATAACTGCCAGCGGTTAATTACCGCCAAAGGTCGCGATTACCTCACCAACCTAGAGGAGATAACCCAAAAGAATAAAGCATATGCATAAAGACTGTACTGCATAGCAAGCGCGTTATAATTCGGGTTGTGCGCGTTTGTGTCCTAAGGCCCCACTTGAGATTGTCTGCTCAGGTGGGGTTTTTTAATTTGACGTTTGCCGTGCGTGGTATTAAATTTTTTGAAATGGAAACGATTATCACAAAGAGGAAGAAGAATCGATCAGATCACATTCATTCCAAAGTTAAAAACGTTTACAAAGTAATTATTGTTGAGCACGAGGGAGAGATGTGGGAAGTAGAGGAATGCCATAAGCTGAAAACAAATTTAGAAGATTTCAAAATCTCTCGCCAAGGGAAGTGGAGAAAAGTGGATAAGAGGAAGTTTACCGCTAATACTATTAATGATATAGATTGTTATCGAACTCGTTAATTTCTCACAGCGTCACCTCACCCACCACAAAGTAGGGACCTTAATTGGTCCCTGCTTTCTTTTGTAGGTGTATATATACTCGATGGTAAGAGTACACTTTGACAGGTTATGTCTCGCTTAATTGCCAACCAACTAGACCATCAATAAGATCAAAATAATCCATTTTTCCCAAATAAAGCAAATAAGGCAAATAAGTATTTTTTAGTGTTGACTTCCCCCCCCAGACCCCCGTGTCATCAGCCAAGGCTTGGCCAATGACGTGGGGTCCCCAATTTTGCGTCAAGTATAAAAGCGGTATTTCATGCAGAAAAAAAAGTACTTATAACGCAAAAAAAACCTTGGCCTAAATCCAGAAATTGATTAATCTAAGTACAGAGTTAAGAGACACAACAAAGAAACAAGAAAGCGAGAATACATATTATGCCTATCCTAAAACAAACCACTTCCGACTTCGACTACAACGTGGCTACCGTGCCGACTTACGTCAAAGACCCTCACACGGGCGAGTTCATTCGCACCGGAGTCCACGCCAACCAGCGACAAGATGACGGGCGCGTGGTCGGCCCTATCGTTTCGCATCGTTACGGGCTTGCCCAGAATAGCGATGTCATCAACATTGGCGAAGCTGCCATGCGTAACGCTGGCTTGCCGATGGATTCGGTGGAACGTAACGTGTCCGTGTACGGTGACGGCGAACGTATGCGCGTCACTTGGGATTTCCGCGACCAAACCAAGGCCGTGCGCGTTGAAGACCGCAAGGTCGGTGATGAGTTGGGCTTGCGCTTGTCGCTGCAAAACTCCTTCAACCGCGAGACGAAGCTCTCGCTTAACCTTGGCTTGCTTCGCCTTGTTTGCTCCAATGGCATGACAGCCTTGGACAACGAGTTCGGGCTTTCCCAGAAGCATAACTCCAAGTTGAACCTCGGCGCGATGTCCAGCGCATTGTCTCGCGCTTTGGAGTCGTTCAACTCCGGTGCTGCTACCGAGGTTTTCCACTTGCTCGCCTCCAAAGAGGTCGAACAGGAACAGGGACTCATTGCCCTGCAAAACATGGTCAACGACAAGTTGTTCAGCGAACGCACTCGCAAGGGCATTGCCGAAATTTGGAATGCTCCAACCTTCGACGAAGACGGTGACCGCAACCTGTACAACCTGTACAACGCGGGTACTCAGTACCTCACGCACTCCATCGCGGACAATCGCCGTGAACTTGCGGAGAAGACTTCGCGCCGACTGCTCACCACGCTGAACACGGCGGTGCGTTCCGAGGCAAACCTGACAACCCTCATCACTCCGCGCAAGACGCTGCAAGTGGTCGAGACTGTCGAGGACTCCCTCGCCATCTAAGGGTAGGCTACCCAACCCACAAATCCCTCGCCCTCTCCCCCATCCACGGGGGCGGGGGATTTTTTTTGTATTAATTAAATGCTTTTATTAGCGCGTCATTTCTGAGCGACAAATCAATTTGCCAACCAAAAAACGCAGAAAGTGATCGGCAAGTTTTCGTGAAAAGGGGGGTTTTCTCGTGTGCGAAATTCGCCCGAAATACGAAATCTTCACGGGCTGTTGACAAGAAAAGCTTGACGGCAAATTGGGGACCCCATGTCATTAGCCAAGATTTGGCCAATGACGCGGGGGTCTGGGGGGGCATGGAACTTGCTCATTAAAAAAAATGCTTTTCCTGTATTGACTTATTCCAAGAATTAAACGATATTTAGGTTATGGACGCTTTCAGAATCGCATTGGACACCAAAAGAAGGCATGGGTACAACTATCAAAATGGACGGTGGATTCGTGGCTTTCAACACAACGGAACTGCGGATGATGAAATTCGTTGGATGAAATGGCAAAGACTAGAAAAAGCATTGCGAACGATAGATGAAAACACTTCTTACGAGGACATAATTAAAAAAGTGATGGGAGGCGAGTAATGAGTTTTAATGATGATAAAAAAGAAATTCAAGAACGAGTCATAGACTTAATTGATAAAACGAATGATAAGTTTGGCTTGGGCATGGCGTACCCGACTATCACCTACGACCTAAAAGGTACGGTGGCGGGTCAGGCATTCTATTATGAGAATAAGTTGAGACTTAATTCTATAGCACTTAAAAAGTACCGCGAACATTTTATTGAACAAACTGTTGGGCATGAAGTTGCTCACCTCACTGCGTTCAAACGACACGGCGGTGGGATTTCTCCTCATGGAACCGAATGGAAGAACTTCATGAGATTCTTCCGTCTCCCACCAGACCGTTGCCATACTTATGATTTGCCATCCGCTCGCGGTGGGGGCAGGAAGCGATACGTTTGCCAGAGTTGCCCCAAAGAGTTTAGCCTCAGCACAATCAAACACAACAGGTGGCTGCGCGGTGAAAGCAAGCTCAGTTGCCAACGGTGTGGTGGTAAAGTTGTGTGGGAAAACACAGTGCCACAAAAGAAAAAGCCCTCGGAAGTAGGAATGGACTTGATTGAATTCTAGAAATGGAATAGTATAAGATTATGAGAATGAAAGAAGCAATTAACGGCAGACTAGTTTACAACCAGAAGCGCAACCAAGTGGAACGGATTCGCTCTACCAACCTCAACGGCTCGAGTCTGATGGTGTCTCGGCACGGCGATGACTTGATGGCAGCTAAGCTCTCAGACCTTAGGTATGCCACTCAGAACGAGGTTGATGTTTATAAGGCTGAGACTGCCGTCAACCAATCGATGCAAAACGGAATTGTCACACGCAACGGAGTGACAGTCTAACTTTACTCGCTCGGCGGGTGGAGGGTTTTTCCGCTGGCCCTCCGCCCGCTTTCTTTTTCTGGACTTATTCTAAGAATTAGTGTAGATTGGAGTATGAAGAATGAAACTATCTCACCAACGCAACAAGTACGGCTTCACCTAGGCTGTATATTTATACAACTTAAAAACAATCGGATGTCTAAGATTTGGTGGCATCTGAAAGGAATAGTTCGCTCTTTAATCTAAATGAAAAAAAATGCTATTTATATCACTCTTTTGTTTCTTAGTTTTGCTCTCAATGCTGGGAAGAAGGACCTGACAGACCAACAAGTTGTAGCTCTCACGATTCTCGGGGAGGCGCGTGGAGAAGGGGCGGGGGGTATGTATGGCGTCGCCTGTGTTATAGCCGAACGCTCTATCAACTGGAAAAGGAACGGGCGCAAACAAACTCCCCGACAGGTATGTTTAGTAGACAAACAATTCGAATGTTGGAACAACGGAAAGATACCCAGCGAAAGATTACTTGATACCCCACAAGGAAAGTATGCTCTTTATTTGGCTATGAATATAAAAAGAGTAGACCGTAGCTATGTAAACTTTGCTGACCATTTTTGTCATATCAAAAAAAATCCATATTGGGCGAGTGGACGCAAGCCAGTAGCTATCATAAAAAAACATAAGTTCTTCAAACTCAGGGGTTGACTTATTCCAAGAATTAACCGATACTGAATACATGGTAAGCGGATTGGTTAAACTACAGGCTAAAGAGGACGCACGTTCTTCCACCAAAAAAAGCATCGAAAAGCACGGGCCGTGGTTCGTGGTTGCTCGCGATTTCGTGCGAGACACAAAAGGACGCTTGGGGTATTACGTTTACCCCGCCAACGATGTAACGAATCTGCTCATGCAAAGCATGGCCGACAAACGCGCAGGGTGTGAGTCTGCGTTGCCCCATCTATGGTCGGGCGTTCTGCGTCACGACGAGTGCGAACTCCTCAAGGGTTCAGCGAATATGTACCCTTAATTGCGTTGACTTATTCCAACAATTAACCCATAATTAGAAATCTTATGAAAGCGGAACCATTAAAATCAAATCACTACAACCAAGCTCAAGAACTTGGTATAACTAAAATCGTTCTCGAATGGTCGGGAGGAAGCGACGAGGGGCATCTCCATGTTTCTACTCAAGTAGCCGACAGGTTGGACGAAATCTCTGACGAGAAGCGTAAAACGATATATAGACTTGAAAGCGACATTGAGGAGTGGGGTTATGACGTTTACGAATATAGTGGCGCGGGTGACGGCAATCCCTACGGAGACACAATTAAGTACGACCTTGTAAAAGGTACAGTCTCAACTGTGGAATGGTATACCAAAGAAGTCTACGACGAACCAGAAACTTTCACCTTGTCCGTTGATTAGACATGACGCCTTGGAAACACGCTGAATCCTCTGTTGCCCGATGGGGTGGAGAACCTACTGACTACGTTGCTCTGCATGATTGGTTTGATGAGACAAAGCAATTCACTGGTGATTGGACTCATCGCGCATTGCGTCACCACTCTGCGGGTATTCAATGGGCCGTTGAAAGGTTTGGACACGCCATAAGAAACTCAAAGGGTAAACTTATACCAACTAAAGCACTTGCGGAACAGCACGTTACAGAGGACTGCGGATTCATTCCGACACCACAAGATTGGCTCATGCAAGTTAAAGTGAATCCAGACCCTTGGATGTTAAAAGTTAAAACTAAAAGCGTAACAAAATTGGAAGTAAAATGAAAAGATACTCAGTAAAAATTAGAGAGGTACACGAACAGCAGATATTTGTATCAGCTAAAGATGCAGATGACGCCAAAGAAAAAGCTGCCGAAGGAGTAGGGGATTTAGCTAATGGTACAGAGTTTTTGTATGCGCTGGATTCAGACACTTGGGAAGTAGAGGAGGACTAAATGACCAAAGAAGAAGTCAGAGAACAAATCCAAGAGGACATAATTACCTATCTTGAAGGCTTGCCATCTGGGTGGCTGATGGGGTTTGAGAAAATGCCTCAAGAGGAAATTGATGCACTTTGCCAAATCGTAGTAGACAACTTTAAGAAATTGGAGGACTAAA
>MDSV01086679.1_pt1 | contig 90375 bp, 88 predicted proteins | sample 810851 | NCBI WGS metagenome assembly MDSV01 (sample SAMN05326640, study PRJNA326480) | marine metagenome | isolation source: seawater | place: Atlantic Ocean: North East | collected 2012
AGTCGATCGGTGTCGCACCATTCGGGAGTGCTTTTACGTCGCCGTCCGGAGTGAAGACGAAGATCTCTCCGCGAAAGAGGTCCATCCGAAGAAATTCCATGAACTCCTCCGGCTCAGCAGTGTCTTGCTGCCACTCTAGAACCTGACGGAACCATGTCAGGGCCTCATCTACCTCGTCGGAATGGGATTTTCCATCCTCTTTATATCTCCAGTGTGCGGCTATCCCATATTCTGCCGTGCGGTGCATCTCCTCAGTGCGAATCTGAATTTCATACCGCAGACCTCCGGGGCCGAGCACAGTCGTATGCAGGGACCGGTACATGTTGGATTTGGGGGTCGCTACATAGTCGTGGAAGCGTTCGGGAATCGGAGTCCAGCGGCTGTGGATGACACCGAGTGCAGCGTAGCAGTCTTGCAGTGAGTCCGTAGTGATCCGCATGGCCATCAGATCGTAGATATCCTCGAACGGCCGTCCTTGGCTCTCAATCTTCCTGTGTATCGACCATAGGTGCTTTGGGCGCCCTTCGACTTCGGCGCTGATCTCGGCCTCGTTCAGTGCCTCCTCAAGAGGACCTTTCATATCTAGGATCTGCCGCTCGCGAGCTCGACGTCGCTGGCGAAGCTTCTTAACAAGCGCTGCGTAATCCCCAGGCTCTAGGAACTTGAAGGCTAAGTCCTCCAGCTCCCATCTAATAGCCGCCATGCCTAGGCGATGGGCTAGGGGTGCGTATATCTCTCTCGTTTCGAGTGCTATCCGCCTCTGCTTGTTTTCCGATAGGTGCTCAAGCGTCCGCATGTTGTGCAGTCGGTCGGCGAGTTTGACTAGAATGACTCGTGCATCGCTCGCCATGGAGAGCAGCATCTTTCTGTAGTTCTCGACTTGCTGTTCGGTTGCGGAGCGGAACTGAACTTTTCCAAGCTTCGTGACACCATCTACGATTGTTGCTACTTCGGAACCGAATCGGTTATCGATGTCAGATAAGGCGAGGTCGGTGTCCTCCACGGTGTCATGAATCAGTCCCGCAACGATTGTGTTCGTGTCCAGCCGGAGTTGGGCCAAGATCGTAGCGACTTCGACGGTATGTGTGACGAATTCCTCACCTGACGCTCGAATCTGTCCGCCATGTGCTTCCAGTGCGACTTGGTACGCATCTCGAATCTTGTCAACGTCCGTTCGGTCCGCATAGACCTCTAGAGCGGTAGCTAGCTCTGGCGGGAGCGGGATCGGCGTTCTAGGTGCCGGCATAGTCACTTACTGTCGTAGTTGTAGGAGCTGTGTCCGGCGGCGAGCCTCTGGACTTCTTATGCTTGTAGGCCACCTTGGGACTACGAACCTCGCACGTCGCACCCCTATAGTGGAAGCACAGGCGCGATTGTTTTCTCCGACAAGTGCTTCATAGAGCTATTCTCGCCCAGCCTGAGAAAAACTCCCCGATTTCGTGCCAGTTTACAACGAAGAGCGTCGAAGGCTGATATGTTACAATACCGAATAACCATGACAATACGCCAACTCTAAGTTAAGACGACCCATGTAAGGTCGTGCTTTTCTAGAGACTCCACAGAGAAACGCTTTCACTATACGAAGGTAGATTCTGATTAAGATCAAAACCTTGGTCGTGGCAGCCCTCGGCTGGGCTAGAAATCATCGTACGCTTGTTGCGTCATTCGTCCACGCCACGATTTCGTGGGTAGCGCTGTATATAGCGTTTCTCGCGGAGTCCGGATTCTCTCCTCAGAGGGTCGAGTTATCGGATTTTCTGTTGTCTGCTGCAGTGCTCATAGCCATTCGTATACCGGTGAACTACGGCCTAAGGCTGCATGTGAGTCGATGGCGCTTTGTCGGCAGCAGAGACTTTTTTCGTTTGGCTGTCACGCATTCACTGGGTTCTCTCGTCTTTTTCGTGTTAGCTCGGCTTTCTCTGATCCCGGTCGCGTTGCCCGGCTCCATCATTGTCTTGGAATGGGCCCTAGGCGGCTATGTCACAATGACCGCCTGGGTAGCTTACCGCATTTTGTTCGAGCGTTCGCAAACACTTCAAAATCCTGATCGAAGCCGGGTTGTGGTCATTGGTGCGGGTGAGGCAGGGGGAGCCTTGGTGGGCCAGATGCTCAGATTGCCATGGGGGTATAATCCGGTCGCCTATCTAGATGACGATCCACTCAAATTGGGGACTTCCCTGCATGGCCTAGATGTCGTCGGTGACACCAGTTGTGTAAGGTCGGTGATTGACGAATTTGAAATCGACGAACTCGTCCTGAGTTTGCCAAGTGCCAGTGCGGCGGATCTAAGGCGTATAGTTGAGAGTTGTGAGGAGACGAACCTTCCAATCAAGATCCTTCCCGGCATCGACGAGGTCTTGGACGGTAGCGTATCCCCCGGTCAACTAAGAGATATCCGAATAGAGGACCTTCTGGGAAGAGAGCCGGTAACTCTGGAACTGCCTCGCTTGGCTGAAGAATTGGTTGAGGCGACGGTTCTCGTTACTGGAGCCGCTGGCTCGATAGGTTCTGAGGTATGTAGACAGATCGCTCTCAATTCACCAAAACGTTTGGTCTTGATCGACCAAGCAGAGTCGCCCCTGTATTTCCTCGATCTTGAGCTGCGCGAGAATTACCCAGCTCTGGAAATCGTTACAGTGGTGGGCGACGTGACGAATCTTGATACTCTGGCCTCGGTCTTTTCTCGGTATAGGCCTCAGAGGGTCTTCCACGCAGCCGCATATAAGCATGTGCCACTCATGGAGGCGAATCCGTTGGAGGCGATTCGGACGAACGTGCTAGGGACGTACCGTGTGGCGTCGGCATCGGCAAAGGCAGGTTGCGAGCGGTTTGTCTTGGTCAGTACGGACAAGGCTGTGCGTCCTGTCAATGTTATGGGAGCGTCAAAAGCTGCGGCAGAACGAGTCGTGCTCTGGTTTCACGATCGATTCCCCACATGTGCCTTTGGTGCGGTTCGGTTCGGTAATGTTTTGGGAAGTAATGGAAGCGTGGTGCCACTCTTTCGTCGTCAGTTACAGCGTGGGGAGCCTCTTACAGTTACACATGAGGATGTGACGAGATATTTCATGACGATCGCTGAGGCAGTGCAGCTCATACTGAAGGCTTCGCTGCTGCCTGAACTCAAGGGTTCCGTCGCAATGCTGGATATGGGTGAGCCTGTGCGTATCCTGGATCTCGCTAAGGACATGCTTAGGCTGACCGGTCTACCATATAGGCCAGGCGAAAACGTCGTGATAACGGGGCTTCGGCCAGGTGAGAAGCTGCACGAGGAGCTTTCTGACCCCGAAGAGCACTCGGTGTCGACTGCCTTGAAACGAATCTCAATTCTGAGATCTAAAGAATCTGAAGTAAGAATGCCCGCGCCACTGATTGAGGCAATTGAGACGGGTGATGTGATGCAAACAATGGACCTCGTCTTGGCAGATATGTCAGCGTCCTCTGAAGAGCGAGTGGGAGCTGAGACCACGGAGTTGCAGCGTCTGTGAGTCGGAGGTTCATCAGCATGTTGAGGTTGAGGAGTGTCGTTCGATGCCCCTGAGACGAGCCGATTCGTGAAGGATTCAAAGACGGTCATCGTAGACTATGGGGTAGGAAACATCGGAGCCGTAGCTAACATGATCCGACGTGTTGGGGGCACTGCCCTAAGTACAAGCGACCCTGATGTGATTGAAGGAGCCGACCGTCTGATCTTGCCGGGTGTTGGGGCATTCGATCGGGCGATGGACCATCTCGTGAAAAGTGGTGTGACTGAAGTTCTCAGGGAGTGCGTCTTGGGGCGTGGAACACCTCTTCTCGGTATTTGCGTAGGCATGCAAGTGTTGGGAAGAGGTAGCGAGGAGGGTGGAGCAGCTGGTTTGGGTTGGCTGGACGCCGAAGTCGTCAGGTTCGACATGCCGGATTCGGCTAGCCACCTAAGAGTCCCGCAGATGGGCTGGAACGAACTCCGGTCGGTAAGAGAAGATCCACTTATGTCTGATTTTGTTGATGAGCAGTGCTTTCTCTACTTCTTGCATTCATATCATATGCGGTGCCACAAGGAAGATGATGTAGTCGCTTGGAGCCACTACGGTTATGACTTTCCGGCCCTAGTGCGATCGGGACCGGTGTGGGGGATCCAAGGACATCCGGAGAAAAGCCTCCGCTTTGGGATGTCCATATTTAGGAGATTCCTTGAAGAGGTGAGATGTGCTACGTAGGAGAGTGATCCCCTGTCTCTTGGTGTCCGATGGTGGGCTGGTGAAGACCACCGGGTTCGGGAGCCCTACGTACTTGGGTGATCCAATTAACGCTGTGCGGATCTTTAATGAGAAAGAGGTCCCCGAGCTTGTCGTTCTAGACATCCGTGCGACGCAAGAAGGTCGGGGCCCAAACCTAGATTTGGTTCGGGACTTGGCGGCAGAGTGCTTTATGCCATTGTGTTACGGAGGAGGCGTTACGTCAGTCGATCAGGTTGGAACCATCTTGGGGCTCGGAGTCGAGAAGGTATGCGTGAACTCTGCAACCTATGACGACCCCGACCTCATCACGGAATCTGCCCGCCGTTTTGGGAGCCAGAGCCTTATGGTGTCGATCGACGCCAAGGGTGGATGGCCATGGGGCCTGAGGGCATACTCCCACGGTGCCACGAAAAGGCAGAGGATTGATCCGGTAGCGCATGCGAGGCAGATGGAGGCCGCCGGGGCGGGCGAGGTACTGATCACTTCCGTGCGAGACGACGGGAGAATGACTGGATATAACCTAGAGCTGATCCGTTCCGTATCAGAAGCGGTGAAGATTCCAGTGGTCGCTTCAGGGGGAGCCGGCTGCATCGAGGATTTTGGAGCGGCGGTTCACGAGGGTCTCGCAGATGCTGTGGCTGCAGGAAGTCTCTTTGTTTTCGAAGGACCTCATAGGGCGGTTCTGATCTCATATCCGGACCGAGCGGACCTCAGCGCCGTGTTATGAGATAGATACGTCAACCCCTGTCTCAATGCTACTCGATGGTAGAGCTTTTGAAGGTCCCGCATGGTAAAGCAATGTGAACCGTTTCTTAGGATTGTAGTAAGATCCCTGCCATCGAAAGCCATATGGAATATTCGCCCGAGCACCTGATCCATAAGCGAGCCGCTACGCGAACCTGCGTTCGCTGCGTCATGGATGATACGGATCCGGCGATCATCTTTGATGATGAAGGGGTCTGCAATCACTGTCATGAACAAGCCCAACGATGGCTTTTAGAGGTCCCGCCTGTTGACCAGAGGGCAGGTGAGCTAAAGCGATTGGTTGACCGCCTTAAGGAGGATGGCCGCGGTAAGCCCTATGACTGTCTTATCGGGTTGAGTGGCGGCGTCGACAGTTCCATGGTGGCCTACGAACTCCGAAAGCGTGGAGTGCGTCCGCTCGCTCTTCACTTAGACAACGGATGGAACGCAGAGGTCTCTGTGCGCAACGTAAAGAACCTAGTCTCTAGCCTAGATATTGATTTAAAAACTCATGTACTTGATTGGCCCGAGTTTCGGGACTTGCAGCTCGCCTTCATTAGGTCTGGTGTGATCAACTGGGAGATCCCAACCGACCATGCGATCACAGCCTTGTTGTTCCGCAGCGCGAAAGAACATGGAGTGAAGTACATCATTAGTGGTAGTAACTTGGCGACAGAAGCGATTATGCCGACAAGTTGGGGATATGATCATGGTGACTGGCGGCACATTCGTGCGATCCACAAGCGTTACGGGACCAAGCGCCTTTCCAATTTTCCCCGTCAAAATCTGATTGATTGGGGCTTGAATGCCTTGGTCAGGGGAATCCGCTTCATTCCGATTCTGAACCTGATCGAATTTGAACGGAGTCGGGCAATGGAGCTTCTGGCTAGGGACTTTGGTTGGTCAGACTATGGGCCCAAGCACGGCGAGTCAGTATTCACAAGGATGTTTCAGTGCTACTTCCTTCCTGAGCGCCTAGGCATCGACAAGAGGAAGGCTCACCTCTCGTCCATGATTGGTTCAGGACAGTTGACGCGTGACGACGCTCTTCAAGAATTAGAGCATCCTCCTTATCCAGAACAACTGCTGGCCGTTGATCTGCCCTTCTTCAGAAAGAAACTAGGTCTTGACGAGCAGGACATTGAAGAATTGCTAGGTCGACCTGCTGTGTCTCACTTGGCTTATCCGAACAACGAGAAGCTGTTTGATCGGCTAGGAGGATTGGTCGCTTTTGCCCGAAAGCGAGTTAAGACAATTTAGGGTGCTGTAAGCTCGGCGGTGAATGGCCTGCTTAGCTGACTTATTGAATCGACTCATCTCACTTAGGAATACTCATGCCCGAGGACAGGTCGCTGCTCCAAGGTGAATGGAAACGACCGTGCGTGATCAGAGCAGGGAGAACTGGATGATCCGAATAGCATTAGTTGGTTGTGGTCGCATCGCCAAGCGGCACTCTGAGTTGCTAGGCCGTGGAGAGATCCCGGGTGCCGAATTGGTGGGAGTGACCGACATAGATTCTCAACGGGCCGAGGAGATAGGGGAGCGCTTTGGAGTACCTCATTTCACCGATATGGACGAGATGATGGGTACTGTTCGACCGGATGCGGTCTCGATTCTAACTCCTAGTGGTGATCACGCAGACCACACCGTCCGGTTAGCGCCCTATGGCAAGGTTATCATCGTTGAGAAGCCAATGGCACTCACCCTTGATGATGCAGACCGAATGATCAGGGCTTGTGATGCTAGTGGTTGCCGTCTTTTCGTGGTGAAGCAAAACCGGTTCAACCTGCCGGTGCTTAGGCTTAGAGAGGCGATCGACAGCGGTAGGTTCGGGCGTTTGGTGTCCGGATCAGTTCGAGTCCGTTGGTGCCGTCGACAGGAGTACTACGACCAAGACGCTTGGCGGGGCACCTGGGCTGAAGATGGAGGCGTCTTAGCAAACCAAGCGAGCCATCACGTCGATCTCCTGCAGTGGATGATGGGAGGGGTGGACTCTGTTTTCGCTACTGCGAGGACTCAGCTTGTGGACATTGAGGCCGAGGATACTGCCGTCGCCTTGTTGCAATTCCGTAACGATGCGGTTGGCGTGATTGAGGCCACCACAGCTACCCGTCCCACAGATCTAGAGGGCTCGATTTCCGTCCTTGGAGAGCGGGGAACAGTGGTGATTGGCGGGTTTGCGGTGAACAAGCTGGAGACGTGGGAGTTTGAGGACTCTGATGAGCGCGACGAAGAGATCCGTCAGAACTCATCAGTGAATCCTCCGGACGTATATGGTTTCGGGCATAGGGCATATTATCAGCACGTAGTTTCTTGCCTTGAGTCTCCCTTGGCACCACTGGTCGATGGGCTCGAAGGGAGAAAGAGCCTTGAACTAATCACTGCACTCTACGAGTCGATTGAGACAAAGAGGGAAGTCCCTTTGAGGTTCAAGCCAAAGAGATGTCGTTTAGGGCTCCGAGGATGATCGCTTCAACGGCTATCGTTCACGAGGGTGTAGAACTGGGGCTCAGGGTAACCGTCGAGGATTATTGTATAATAGGAGCCCCTTTGCCCAATGTTACCTCGCAGCCGAAGACCGTGATCGGGGATGACGCGGTGATAAGGTCGTTCACCGTAATCTACGCGGGTAACGTCATCGGTGACCGTTTTCATACCGGACACAAAGCTAATATCCGAGAGTACAACTCAATTGGTGATGACGTCAGTATCGGAACGCTCAGTGTGGTGGAGCATAGGGTGAAAATTGGTAATGGAGTGAGGATTCACACTCAGGCTTTCGTTCCGGAATATTCAGTGCTAGAGGATGAGTGTTGGCTGGGACCCCATGCGGTACTCACGAATGCAAGGTACCCAAAATCACCTGGCGTAAAGGGTGACTTGGCGGGTCCCGTTCTGGAAAAGAAGGCCAAGGTTGGAGCAAACGCCACTATCCTGCCTGGCGTTCGGATTGGAGAGGGCAGCTTGGTTGGTGCGGGCAGTATTGTCACGAGTGATGTTCCTCCAGGAGTGATCGTAACAGGTTCGCCCGCCAGAGTGATAAGAGATGTCCACTACTAACGGTCCCGTACCCTTTTTGGATCTCGGAAGGCAATACAGAGAGATTGATGAGGAAGTGAAGGCGGCTATCGAAGGCGTAATGTCGATGACTAACTTCATTGGTGGGCCTGCGGTCGCTGAATTCGAGCGGGCTTTTGCAGATTTCATTGGTGCTGATTTCTGCATAGGCGTCGCTAATGGAACGGACGCCCTCGAGATTGCGCTGGAAGCCCTCGACTTTTCCGAGCCGGGGGAAGTGATTGTGCCAGCGGCATCATTTATTGCTACGAGTGAGGCAGTTAGCCGCAGCGGGCATGACATAGTCTTTGCTGATGTCGACGAGGCGACGTATGTCCTAGACCCCAATGATGTTCGGAAGAGGATTACTTCACGGACCCGTGCGATCATTCCCGTTCACCTTTTTGGTCATCCAGCGCCCATGCCTGAGCTTTTGGAGTTGGCTGAGCCTAAGGGCTTAATGCTGATTGAAGACTGCGCGCAGGCTCATGGAGCCGAAATTGAGGGGAGTCGAGTAGGAACGTTTGGGGTAGCTGCAACTTTCAGCTTTTATCCGGGGAAGAACTTGGGTGCCTATGGAGACGCTGGCGCTTTGACCACGGCGGACGAAGACCTAGCTAAAAGGGTTAGGATGATCGCTAACCATGGGCGGGTTTCTAAGTATCAGCATGAGTTTGAGGGTCGAAACTCACGACTAGATGCAGTACAGGCCGCAGTGCTTTCCGTGAAACTCCACCATCTTGAGAAATGGACAGAGCGTCGACGTTCTCTTGCAGAACAGTACAGAGAGGGACTTCGGGGTGTGGGTGATCTGATTCTTCCTGTGGAGCGCGACCTTTACCGACATGTATATCACTTGTTCGTGATTCGATCCGGCAGTAGGGACGAACTACAAGCAGCGTTAGCCGAGGCGGGGATTGCGACAGGAGTCCACTACCCTAGGGCATTACCTCAGCTGGCTGCGTATTCAGAACATCCTCAACATCAGGAAACGTTCTTTGCTAATTCGATGGCTGATGAAGTCTTGAGCTTGCCGATGGGCGACTCTATTGATTCGGGCCAAGTAGACCGTGTGATCGATAACGTGAGGAAGTTTTTTTCTTCCTAGATCGCATACAACTAGCTCTCCCGGCTACGACGATAGCGAGCCCGAACCGGTAGGAGCATTCGCAACGATTCAGTCGGAACCGAAAGCAGAAGGGGGGACTAAACTTGCTAAACGCCGGAGATCAGGACGGAATTCTCGTCAGATGCTCCTGCCATTACTCGAGTAGGAATGTCCGGATGTCATCTGGTGTCGAGGAGTTTAGAGAGCGGAGGACTGTACGAAGACGACTGGAGATGAACTGTACTCGAGACCCGAGCAAATTGTGAGCGGTGCCATGAATGAATTTGGAGTAACGACTTCAGATCGTGTCCGAACCAACGTCCACGTGTATCCATCTCCGATCGAGTTTGAATCGAGGATGCTAAAGGTCACAAAAGAAATCGTCTCCAGAGGCTTTGCCCGGGACATAGTGATCGTAGGAATTGCCAAGGAGGGGTTACCCCGCAGAGAGAGGCTAGACTCTAAGCGCGAGATTCTTCGAGTCCCAAGGAAATCTGCACAGGGCTTGATCAGAAAGGTGTTCCATTTCGTACTATGGAAGTTCAGGGTTCTTCGTGAATTGCGGGATTTGCCTGTTGATATGGTGAACTGCCATAGCCTTACGACACTTCCACTTTGTGCCCTGATTGCGAGTGCCAATTCTTGCAGGCTCGTTTACGAACCTCATGAGTTGGAAACAGAGACTTTCAACTCTAGGGGATTCAGAAGGTTTGGGGCCAAGCTAGTTGAGAAGGCACTTATCCAGAGGGCTATTCGAGTGATAGCGGTCAGCGATTCCATTGCCCGTTGGTATCAAGAGGAGTATGGCCTTTCAGGGGTAGACGTCGTCTTGAACGTTCCACCCCGTCAGACAGTCCAGGCTTCTCGAGGCCCTGACTTTTGCGATCTGCTTGGGCTCGACCCCGGTGCCATAGTTTTTCTGTACCAGGGAGTCCTTTGGGAAGATCGAGGTGTCGGTTGGTTGCTAGATGCGTTTAAGGTCGTTGAGCCTAACCTACACATAGTCTTCATGGGTTTTGGTTCTGCGGAAGACATGGTGAAGGCTGCCGCCGCAGAATATCCCAACATCCATTACCACCCCCCTGTAAGGCCCGAAGAGGTCGTAGAGTATGCTTCAAAGGCAGATGTAGGGTTTTCGCTTCTCATGGATGATTGTTTGGGGCACAAGTTTGCGTTGCCCAATAAACCGTTTGCCTATCTCCAGGCTGGTCTTCCTGTGGTGGTGAGCGCTCTTCCAGAGCTAGGTGCGATGGTAGATAGCTATGGATGTGGATGGAAAGTTGGTAATTCAGCGGACTCGATTGCTGAACTAGTGTCTACTATCGACCTAGTGGCGATTTCCGACCGGGCTCCTGGTGTCCGACTCGCCGCAAATGAGTTCGTGTGGGAACGTCAGGGAGAATCAATAGAATCGATCTACACGGAGATCTTGAGCGATGCTGTTTGATTGGACTCAGATTAGCTGACTGGAAGCGAAAATTTTGAGTCGGCCCTCAGTAAACTCTGCTTTCCTCGGGTCCCATTCTATACTGGAGAAGAAGTAGCAGACTAACCAGCACACCGTAGGTCAGAATAGAGGTGGTTAGGGCAGTCTCTCCCCAGACGAATGCGACGTACCCGCACATCGCCGCAACTAGTTGGAACGGAGCGTACCGGGAGGTTCCATCAAAGAGTCGTAAGAGGATAGCTGCTAGCGCGCTTGCGATTACGAGGCCCCCGATCCCGAAGTCTGCATACATACTTGACCAGCCGTTTCCGTTCCACCCTTCTGAGAGTCCAGCACCGAAGGACTGGCCAACCAGGTTCGCCTTACTAGTTGATGGTGTCACTCCGATTAGACGCATTGGGCCGAAATCTTGCATCAGGACAGGTGAGTCCCTAAAGGTTTCATAGTACACGCCGAGTGTGGTGGCCTTCGCCATTATCATCCGACGTGTGAAGAGCGAACTGATCCAGATGAACTGATGTTCGACCCAGAGGTAACCTCCCACCGCTACAAGCCCCGTTAGAGAGAACGCCAGTTTGGTGCCGAACTGAGATCCTTTGTTGATGCCCAAGACTAGCATGCCAGCGAAAAGGATCGGTAGAAACAGGTTCGACTTAGTCCCATCGAGGAAGAACACTGAGAGAAGGCCGGTAAGGCCTAGGACCACAAAAAGAACTCGTCTGCGGATCAGTCCATAAATGAAACATATGGGTGAGAGTGATGACCCAAGTAGGGATAATGCATACCCGAACAAGGGGAATGATCCCGATTCCATGACTTGTTGCGCCTCGAGGCGTCGGCCATAGACCTCTGAGAGGTCGAAGAGATTCACGGTTGGATCGAGGTTGGTCCTTGTCGCCAGTTCTATCACTACAGCCGATAAGGCTAGCGTTGGTATGACCAGTGCCGCTTTGAATACCAGGCTGGGCATATAGAGGCGTGGAACCTTCATAATGGGCCCGCGGCATAGAAGAACCAGAAGTGCAAATGATGCGGATACCGCGACGAGGAACTGGAAGATCTCTGGTGCTGGAAGCGTACCCACGTGATAGGTCAGGAGCAGGCTAGGGACTAGCCAGAGGAGAAAAAGCATCCATAGAGCCACATCCGACGGCTTCGATATCCTCAGTGGCATGACAAAGCTTGCTAGTCCTGCTATCAGGACGAATCCTGCGATCTCATACACAGCAGGAAAAAGTCGAACGTAGGTAGCATGATATCCCGTAACGCCCTCTACATTTTCGTACGACCAGCTGAGCGAGAGCCCGTAGAGAAGGCAAGCGGCCACAAGCAAGAGTCGGTTCATCGGTGGCTCAAGCTAGCGAGATTCTACGCAGAAATGCCAATTCTAGCTCTGTATTCGAGGAAGGTTTTGTCGAGAGATATTTCCAGATCCGGTGGAACCGGACCCCGGTATTCTCCAGTTCCGATCGAATGCAGATCGACTCTATCGTCCTGGAGCCGCCGGATCGCTCTCTCCAGAATAACGAACTGTCTATTCATGACACGCACATGGAGGTCGAGTAGTGAATCGTCTGTGTAAACCTCGACCTCTTCTGCTAGTACTAGTCGCCCACGATCGATCGACTCGTCAATGAGGTGTGCTGTGACGACCTGCCGTTCACCCTTGATGACAGCCCACTTGATTGCATCCAACCCCCTGTTTTCAGGCAGTGCACCAGGGTGAATGTTGAGGATCCCGACAGAGAAGGCGTCGATGACTGTCTTGGGTAGAATCCTAGCACCTAGGACTACCCCGAGGTCGAGGTTGTACTCTCCTATCAGGTCGACACACGCTGCGCCGTCATGGTCGACCACGTGGAAGGGAATGCCGAGACTTTCTGCGACCAGCCGAGGTTCGAAGAATTTCAGCCCCCTCGGTGCGATCCGTTTAGCTGAACGACGAACTTTGAGCGCCCTCCAATCTTGAGCTAGAATGCACTCCACAGGTATCGCGTTCACGAAGAGGCCTAGCAACCCTTCCTGTGTCTTCTGATGAGGAAAGTTATAGGCAAAGACACCGATTCTGAGCGCCTTACTCACTTACTTCGAGCCCTCTCCAGTGAGGCTATCTGATCCTTGGAATGTGCGCTCCAAAATGTCCACGACGAGACTGGTGGTATCTCCCGATCCATAAGGGAATGAATGCGTTGACGGGTCAGGAGCTGGGCGCCTCAGAGCTGTCAGTATCGCTTGGTGATCGGGGCCGGTGAGGACGTTCCATTCATTCTCGAGGGTCTCTTTCCACTCTGTACTGGTGCGACAGGTGACACACGGGACGCGAAGGAAATGTGCCTCTTTTTGAATTCCTCCACTATCAGTTACTACACGTTTCGCACCTTTCAGGAGCAAGATGAAGTCGGAATATGGGAGCGGCCCGGTCATGTTAATGTTTGGAGCAGAACTGAACTCATCCAGTGCTCCGTAACTCTCTAGTGCAGCCCTAGTGCGAGGGTGCAAAGGGAAGAGAAAAAATTCATCTTGGGCCTCTTTTAGGGCACCCAGAATGGCCAAGAGGTTTTCTGGGTTGTCTGTGTTGGAAGGCCTATGGATAGTGACGAGCGTGAATTCGCCCTGCTTTACATCATGTGTTCCGAAAGGAGCTTTGCCATCGCTGAAGGCGATCAGCGTGTCTAGCATAATGTCTCCAACGAAATGGATTTTTCCTGACACCTTCTCGTCAATAAGGCGATCACGCGCCCACGGGCTCGCGCATAGCAGTACGTCGGAGATCTGGTCGGCACAAACTCGATTGACCTCCTCTGGCATGTGTAGGTCGAAGCTTCTCAGGCCCGCTTCGTAGTGTACCAGTGGGACCTTAAGATATCGAGCTGATAGTGCAGCAGCGAGGGTGCTCGTGGTGTCGCCGAAAACTACAACACCGTCGGGCTCAACTGACCGAATGACCCCGGATATCGCCGGCAGCATCCTGCCTAGCATCTCATCGTTAGAGCACTGATTGATACCAAGATTGAAGTCTACGGAGAGTTCGAAGGTCTTAAGGAATGAGTCGGACATGTCCGCATCGTAGTGCTGACCAGTGTGAACTGTTACAACTCTGAAGGAGTGCTTTAGGGCACTCGCGAGCATCGCTACTTTGACGAACTGGGGCCTCGCGCCGATCACGAGGAGAAGCGTCTTCATTCTCGTATCGCCTTTGAGCGGGATTACGGCACTGCTGTTCAAGCGCCAACCATTGGGTGCCGATGAGAAGGTCGCGATGGCTCACAGATCGGGGCAACTCGAATTCGGTGCGCCAAAGAGATACTGGATCGCGCCTCGGCAATACCTGGTCCTATTCCTTCTAGAACTTTTTCATACACCACGGTGTGGAGGTCGGTAAAATAATTGCTGAACTCGACTTCATCACCATCTACGCTGATTGATCGAAAAGTCCGGTTGCCCTCTGACAACTGCTTCTCCGACAGGTCATTCACATCAGTGCTTAGATACCAGCGGACTCTCGCACGCTCCAGTTCGAGGTAGCCGGATGCTTTGTCGCGATCATTCAGGTGGACTTCCGCTGATTCAACGCCTCCAAATATCCATGTCAGAAGGTCGAAGAAGTGAATGCCAATATTTGTAGCTACTCCCCCACTCTTAACTTCGTCGCCTTTCCAGCTGTACCGATACCATTTGCCTCGGCCTGTAATGTACGTGAGTTCTACCTCATGCTTTTCTGCGGGCGAAGTTCCTGCAATCTGATTTTTTAGTTGGATTAGGTCTGGTTGGTACCTCAACTGGAGCAGGGTGTACACCTTTTTCCCAGTCTCCTCCTCAATTTTCTCGAGGGCGTCTAAGTTCCACGGATTCAATACCAGGGGCTTTTCACACACGGCATGGGCTCCACTTCGGAGCGCAAATCGGATGTGGGAATCGTGTAGGTAATTGGGAGAGCAGATCGTCACGTAGTGGAGTTCCCGTCCTTCGCCGAGTCTCCTCAGTTTTTCAGCATGGCGATCAAAGCGCTCGAACTCTGTGAAGAAATCAGCGTCTGGAAAAAATCGGTCCGCGACACCTACGCTGTCGTGTGGGTCGAATGCTGCTACCACTCGATTCCCAGTGGCCGAGATGGCCTCTAAATGTCGCGGGGCGATGTATCCCGCCAGTCCAATGAGGGCGAAGTTCTTCATGCCAAAACGCGACTTAGGTGGCCGTATAGGAATCAGTGAGGAAGCCGGCGGAAAGATAATCGCAGTAGGTGAATCTGCGAGCCTTGGCGCCCACTTAAGCGGTGTCGGACGGTCCAGGTTCGCGACTCTGTCGTTCACAGCCGATGGATGCTAAGCACACCGGTTTACTGAGTAAAGCCCCCCCGCAGGCTGCTCATAAAGCTGGTTCCTCCTTTGGTAGATGTACCGAGAGGCATGGGTACCATTACTGTGTACAAGAACTCGGATCTTATCGCTTACAAATCTGACGTTCGGCTTCTGTGCAGAGGGATGGGTTCGAAGCTCACGGCTCATTGCTGTTCGTTGAGTCCGCGCAGCTTCTCTCTTTTAAAGAGGTCCGCTTACCGGATATTTTCTATAGACTCAAGATAGTCGGCGTAGTCCTGATAGATTGCTTCCGATCTGAAGCGAAGATTGTAGGTTCGGAGGGCACACTCACCCATAGCGCTTAAGGTCGCTGGGTCCTTTACCAAGCGCAGCAACTGTTCTCCGAGCATCTTTGCGTTTCCTGGTTCGAAGAACTCTGCAAACCCTTCCTCTTTACCTATTTGTTGCAGATCTCCACCTGCTGAGTGTACGAGAGGGAGCCCGGCTTCTAGATACGAAAAGGCCTTGTTGGGAAAGGCGATTCCAGAAGCCCACGGAACTACACCGACATCGGCGATGCATAGTACTGCGGCGATTCTCGGCGCAGTAAGCCAGCCAGTAAAGTGTACACCTGGCAGGTGTGCGTATTTCTTTCTGATAGAAGCAAACCGGTCGCCCTCACCACCGATGATGACATTGAACGGCGGGCGTCGTGACGTCTCTCCATAGATCTGTTCAACCGCTGAGAGCAGGACTTCGGGATGATTGAACCGACCAAAGGTGCCGATGTAGATGACCGTCGGATACTCTCCGGGGCCTAACTTGGATTTTAATTCCTCTAAGAAGAGATTGTCGGGCTGAGGGAGAGGCTCTGTGCCGAGATAGAATACGCGATCGTTAGGGCCTTGAAGCCGGTCCGCATACCCTAGGCCCCAGTCAAGCATTGACTGCATCATGCCCACGAGTCCTGAGGCCCGTTTAAGTGTTCTGCGCAGCTTTCGAAAATCACCTAATAGAGCGATCCTGCCGAGCACCCGGACGGGACCGCTTGGAAGTGCTTCCACCACTGAGTCGGGCCATACGTCTCGGAGGTCAACGACGTATGGAATCCCAAGCCTAGCCGCGTAATCCCCAGCTTCAGCAGCAATGTGATAGTCGGGTGTTGCTGCTACTATCAAGTCTGGGGTTAAGAGATCTTTCTTCAGTTCTTTTCTAAAGCGTCCCGCTACGTATCGGTGGTCAGTGTATCGTTGGAGGGAGACATTGTTTTTATACCCTAGAGCGGGTAGTAAACGCAACTCAATCCCATCATCCAAGAGGTGAGTAGATCCCCCCGGTGCAACAAACTTTCGAGACCCATGATCGAAAGCACTAGCCCACCACACGACTTGATGTCCTCTCGATGCTAGTTCGCTAGCTAGGAGAGCAGTTCTTATTCGCTTAACCGATTTAGAAAGAGGTACCGGCTCGCCCGTCTGAATTAACCAAACTCTCATCTGGTAACGTGCTCTGATAAGGTGTTTTTGGAATTGGTTTTATAAGCTTAGCGGGGCGATCCAAGCTCCGAGTAGCATCGGAAGTCTGCTCGAAAATAGCTCTCGGTGTCTTATTACCCCTCCCTTCTCTGTAACGAAACTAATAATGTTACAGGTCCTAGTCGGCATCGGGGCGCTCGACCTCTTCTTGCAGTGAGACTGAAAAAGAAGTTGGAAGACTAGGCTTCACTTTGTGCCGGGCACTCGACGTCTGGTCGCACTCACAATGTGGTTCCCGCTCATCCCAATCCGGCTTTTTAGCTAAGGGAAACCTCAATCAATGGCCACTGACTACGTTTCGGTCACCGAGGTTTCAGGTGACGGTGTGACTGAAGAACAGGTGCAGCGTTTAGCGAGAAGGTACTACTGGGCGTTGGACTTTTGCTCTGGGAAGGACGTGCTTGAGGTCGGGTGTGGGGCGGGGCAAGGAGCGGGGATTCTTGCTTCGGTCGCCAAATCGTTCGTTGGAGGAGATGTCTCGGTTCCACTGCTTGATTTAGCTCGATCACACTACGGTGACCGGATTGACTTTAGGCACTTAGATGCCCTGGATTTAGCAGTACCGGATGCTTCTTTCGACATAATCGCCATCTTCGAGGCCTTATACTACGTGCCAGATCTGGATCGTTTTTTTGCTGAGTGTAGGCGGGTATTAAGACCTGGTGGCAAGTTGCTGATTGTAACGGCTAATAAGGACCTCTACGATTTCAATCCAAGCGAGCACAGTTATCGCTATCTTGGAGTGCCAGAACTTGCGCTGGAACTGGGTAAGCGTGGGTTTGAGGTCCATTTATACGGGGATACACCTGTGAATACCGTGTCGCTTCGTCAGCGTATACTAAGGCCGGTAAAGGCTGCTGCCTCACGACTAGGTCTCATACCCAATTCGATGCAGGCGAAGAAGCTACTGAAGAGGTTTGTTTTCGGTGGATTAGTGCATATGCCCTCTGAGATCACGAATGAAACAGCCTTAAATCAAGCTCCGACACCACTTGATCCGACCAAGCCCGATACGACTCACAAAGTGATCTACTGTGCCGCGTGCTTAGTTTGATTCCCGGAGTTTCGTATCACAATCACCCGCTAAGGAAATCTTAGATGACCGCCGCAGAGCGATCGATACCTTTTTTCCCATACTCCCAGCTTTTCTTGGCACGAGAAGAGGAAATTCTCGCGGTTATGACGGATGTATGCCGCCGAGGCGCTTACATCCTTCAGCAAGAGTGCCGCGACTTTGAAGCGAACCTATCCAATTTCATGGGTGCAAAACACGCATTCGGAGTAGCGAATGGAACGGATGCGATCATCATCGGTCTGAGAGCGGCGGGGATCAAAGCTGGTGACGAAGTGATCCTTCCTTCGCACACATACATTGCGACCGCTGCTGCAGTGCACATGGTCGGTGCGACCCCTGTGTTAGCCGAGTGTGGGGCCGACCATATGCTGGATCCAGAGGATGTTCTAAGAAGGATCACCTCTAGGACTAGGGCTATCATGCCCGTTCAGATTAATGGTCGTACTTGTGACATGGTGGCTCTTCAGGAAATTGCCGACGATCACGGCCTACTTGTATGTGAAGACGCAGCTCAAGCACTGGGTTCGAAGTTTGATGGACAGAGTGCCGGAACGTTTGGTGTATTCGGTACGATCAGTTTCTACCCAGCGAAATTACTCGGTTGCTTTGGTGACGGAGGAGCGATCGTTACCAATGACGATATGGTCGCAGAAAAGATAGGACTGTTGCGGGACCATGGGCGCAACGAAGATGGTGTTGTAGTGGCTTGGGGACTGAACTCACGATTGGATAATCTCCATGCCGCTGTGCTCGACCTGAAGCTTAAGTTCTTCCGAGAAGACATAGCACGAAGGCGTGAGATAGCTGCTCTGTATCAAGAAGGCCTTGGAGATGTTGACGATCTTGTCTTGCCACCGGCCCCTGATGCGGACTCGAGGCACTTTGATGTTTACCAGAACTACGAGTTGGAGGCAGGTCAGCGTTCTGAACTCAGGGAACACCTGACTGAAAGTGGCATTGGTACCATCATCCAGTGGGCCGGTACTCCAGTCCACCAGTTCAAGGATCTCGGTTTCACAGACCACCTTCCGAAGACGGATGAATTCTTCCGAAGATGTCTGATGCTTCCGATGAATATGGCTCTCTCTGACGAGGACGTATCATACGTGGTTGCGAGTGTCAGGCGTTTTTATGGAAAATGAACGAGACATTGGTAGTATGCTCGGTGACCTGAAGGACCCTGGCGCCTATCAAACGCCACTCGAAATCTCCGGAAGAGACCCAGGGCTACTTGTTGATCTTCTTAGGACCATGATGTTGAGTCGCATGGTGGAGGAGCATTTAGCTGATCAGCGACGAGAGGGTACCATAGGAGGTCCAGTGCATCTCGGGATTGGTCAAGAGGCTATAGCTGCAGGGGTGTCTCAATTTCTTAGGTCCTCGGATCGAGTCTTTGGTGCTCACCGATCCCACTATCATGCTCTAGCTTTGGGGACGGACTTTAAGGCCCTTTTTGCGGAAATCTTAGGTAAGGAAACAGGACTATCTAAGGGCATGGGTGGATCGATGCACCTATGGGATGAGCCAAGAGGATTCTACGGATCAGTTCCTATTGTTGGTGGAACCGTGCCTCTGGCTGTAGGAGCAGCTTTGGCGGCGAAACTCCAGGCTTCAGATGCTATTTCCGTAAGCTATCTAGGAGACGGCGCATGTGAGGAAGGAGTCGTTCATGAATCCTTGAATCTTGCTCGAGTCTTAGATGCGCCCACTGTGTTCGTGGTGGAGAACAACCTTTTTTCTAGTCACATGCACATAAGTCTGCGTCAGCCGAGCGATTCTACGGCCCGTTTCGCAGTTGCGCATGAGATTCCGTTCGAAGTGGTTGACGGTAATGACGTACTGGCGGTGGCCGACGCTGCAGGACGCCTGATTGAACAAGCGCGATCAGGAGGAGGCCCAGGTTTCCTAGAGGCGGTCACATACCGATGGTTGGGGCACGTAGATTGGCGTGCTGATATCGACGTTGGCGTAGCTAGATCTGAATCCGACCTAAAGCAATGGCGTCTGCGTGACCCGATAGCTCGCCTTCGCGCAGCTCTTGAAGCGGTCGGCCAGTGGTCTCTGGAAGAAGATAAGGAGCTAGAGCGAGAACTGAGTGAGAGCATAGAGGCGGCTTGGAGCCAAGCTATGGATGACCCATGGCCGAGCGATGAGGCTCTTCTCAAACACGTGTACTCTAGTGAAGGTGGAGCTTGATGCCTCACATGAAAGAGTATGACTACGGTAGCGCAATCCGAGCCGGGTTCGATTATCTACTATCCGAGTATCCTGAGGTCTTTGTAATGGGGCAGGGACTTTGGAGCCCTTGGTATGTTGGCAATTCGATGACTGATCTCGACAAGATTTATGGAACTGATCGCGTCATCGACACTCCAGTGTCAGAGCTGGCGTGCACAGGTGCTGGGGTCGGTGCCTCTCTCGCGGGTATGCGGCCCGTAGTTGTGCACCCACGGATCGACTTCATGCTCTATGCCCTTGACGCCATTGTGAACCAAGCAGCGAAGTGGTCGCATATGTTCGGTGGCCAGGCTCACCCTGGAGTCACGGTGAGAGGGATCATCAACCGTGGGGGCGAGCAGGGGGCCCAGCACTCTCAAGCGCTTCACTCTTGGTTTGCGCACATTCCTGGCCTGCGAGTAGTGATGCCTGCCACGGTTGCGGATGCGCGTGACCTGCTGATCGCATCTGTGTTATGCGATGATCCAGTAGTCTTTATTGATGATCGTTGGCTTTATGACCTCAAGGGAGAACTCCCTGCTCCGCAGGAGCTGGACTTGAGGACTCAAGGGCCAGTTGTCGTCGAAGAGGGTGTTGATATCACTCTGGTAGCGTCTGGCTATTCCACTCAGCTGGCTCGCGAAGCTTCTGAGGTTCTGCTTGAAGAAGGTATTTCGTGTGAAGTGCTGGACTTACGAGTAATCGCTCCGTTGGATCCGGCGATGGTGATACAATCGGTTGCCAAAACTGGCCGTCTTGTGGCTATAGATGGCGGGTGGAGGACTTGTGGGCTGGCAAGCGAGATTTTAGCGCAAGTGGCGGAGCATGTCCCGCCCAGTCTACTGAAGGCAAATTGCGTTCGAGTCACGCTACCCGACGCACCGGCTCCGACCTCGCGAGCTCTGGAACGCCTTTATTACTCGTCCATAGACGATGTCGTTGCTGCCGCTCGTTCGTGCGTTGGAAACGCGTAGGAAATCGTGAAGAGACTTTTTGACGTCTCGGCGTCCGTGGTCGTCCTTCTATTGGCTAGTCCGATCCTAGTTCCCGCGATGGTCTTGGTGTGGCTGCAAGATCGGCATTCACCTTTCTACGTAGCGAATCGTGTGGGACTTGATGGGAAGGAGTTCAGGATGGTCAAGCTGCGATCGATGGTGGTGAATGCCGATAAATCGGGAGTGGATTCGACTAAGGCGTCGGACGGACGGATCACGCCGGTGGGACATTTCATTCGTCGCTTCAAGTTGGACGAATTAACCCAGCTCTTAAATGTTTTCCTTGGAGACATGAGCATGGTTGGCCCACGGCCTAATGTTAAACGAGAGACTGATCTTTACACTCCGGAAGAGGCTAGGTTACTGAGCGTAGCCCCCGGCGTGACTGACTACGCCTCGATCGTTTTCGCGGATGAAGGGGATATTCTCGACGGTCAGTCGGATCCTGATATCGCCTACAATCAGTTGATTCGTCCTGGTAAGAGTCTCTTAGGTCTCTTTTATGTTGATAAGCGCTCTTTGGGTGTTGATATTCTGCTCTGCTTGCTGACAGCGCTTGCTATAGTGTCCCGTCCAAGAGCGTTGAAGGGGGTTCAGCAGCTTTTAGAGGCCCAAGGTGCAGGGAAAGGTCTGGTCGAGTTGGCTGGACGAAGCTATCCACTGGTCCCTTCTGTGCCACCCGGAGGGAATAAGATCGTCACCTCTCGGGATGGCAATCCGTTCGTGTAGGCGGGAGTAGCCTTTCTTAAGGGGGAAACGCCCCTTTTTGTGACAAGATCCCCGATCTCGTTTCTTGCCGTTTGGAGACATTGTGAACGTTCCATTGATGGATCTGACCGCGCAGTATGCGGCACTCAAATCGGAAATTGACGAGGCGATTTTGTCCGCCGTGGCCGGACAGAGATTTATTCTTGGGCCAGAGGTGGAGACATTCGAGCGTGAGATTTCAGAATACCTTGGCGTAAAGCATGCAGTGGGCTGTGCCTCAGGAACTGATGCCCTTTTACTACCTCTGAAGGCCCTCAAGGCGACCCAAGGTTATGACGTAATCGTTCCTAGTTTCACGTTTTTCGCAACGGCGGGAGCGGTGTGGAATGCAGGGTTTCGCCCGGTATTTTGTGATGTCGATCCCGAGACTTTCAACGTAACAGCCGAGAGTCTGGAGAAGGTGTGGACGGAACGCACCGTTGCGGTGGTGGCCGTTCACCTATTCGGTCAGATGGCACCAATGCGTGAGGTCCGGGCGTTAGCTCGGTCGCGAGGGGCTTTTGTGATCGAAGACACGGCGCAGGCAATAGGAGCCAAGTCTATAGAGGGCATGGCGGGCACCGTTGGAGACGCGGGATCCTTCTCTTTCTTTCCGACCAAGAATCTTGGTGGGTACGGTGATGGCGGTTTAGTGACTACGGATGACGATGATCTTGCAGATGCTATCCGAAAGCTCAGGGTTCACGGTGGAAAACGGATGTACCACCATGAGTCGGTTGGTTTCAACTCTCGACTTGATGCCATTCAGGCGTCGATCCTAAGGGTCAAGCTTCCGTATCTGAATGGGTGGGCGGATGCCCGTCGGGTAAATGCCCAGAGGTACTATGAGGGTCTTGCTGAATCCGACTCTGTGCGCACACCGGTAGTGACGGAAGGCAACTCTCACGTATACAACCAGTTTACCGTTCGGGTAGGTGGGGGAAGGCGGGATGAACTAAGGCAGTTCTTAGCCGATAGGAGCATTGGAAGCGGGATATACTATCCAGTTCCTCTGCACATGCAGGATTGCTTTCGTGATTTGGGTGGGCGTGAGGGAGACCTCCCGGTAACCGAGGCGCTCTGTAAAGAAGTGCTCTCTCTTCCAATCTTCCCTGAATTAGGAGAAAGCCGTCAGGCCCTGGTGATTGACGCGATCCGAAGCTTCTAGCCCTAGTAGAAGCTAAGGGGCCGAGGTTTTGAGGTGGGACCCGTTGGGATCCTGGGCCATCAACTTGTCAATTCTGCGGCGGCAAAATAGGTCACGGGGGTGACGCCTCAGGAGTGTGTTTGACATCTTCCTGCAACCGATTGACAGCTAGTGATCACATCGTCCACTTACTCCCCGGGGATTACATGAACGTTGGAGTTATAGGTTCCGGTTACGTGGGTCTTGTTGCTGGGGCCTGCCTTGCTGAGTCTGGAAACGATGTTGTTTGTGCAGATATTGACGCGAACAAAGTCGCTCGGTTGAATGCAGGCGAAGTGCCGATCTACGAGCCAGGCCTAGAGCCACTGATTGAGCGAAATCTAGCCACTGGTCGACTGAGGTTCACAACCGATGTACCTGAGGCTGTGCGATCAGCTCACGTAATCTTCATCGCAGTGGGGACTCCGCCTGGAGAAGATGGGTCTGCAGACCTGCAGCATGTCCTGGATGTCGCGCGAGAAATAGGCCGATCAGTGCAGGATGAGAAGATTGTCATCACCAAGAGTACTGTACCGGTGGGCACGGCTCGGTTAGTACGAGAGGCGATTGAAGCTGAGACGGATGTCCCTGTGCATGTATGCTCAAATCCCGAGTTCCTCAAAGAGGGAGCCGCAGTCGCCGATTTCATGAGGCCTGATCGCGTTGTACTAGGAGTAGATTCGGAATATGCGTCAGCGATTCTGGAGGAGCTTTATGCGCCATTCCTCAGGAAGGGACAGGGTGTAGGACGATTGATGGTTATGGACGTTCCAGCTGCAGAGATCACGAAATATGCGGCGAACGCGATGCTAGCGACGAGGATTAGCTTCATGAACTCAATTGCTCATCTCTGTGAGGCAGCGGGTGCTGATGTGGATGCTGTAAGACGCGGTGTGGGGTCGGACACTCGGATAGGGCCCAGCTTTCTGTTCCCCGGAGCTGGTTACGGAGGTTCATGTTTCCCTAAAGATGTAAATGCGCTCGTCCGGACGATGCGTGATTTTGATGTGGACGCGTCGATTCTCCAATCTGTTGAGGATGTGAATGAAACGCAGAAGGAGGTCTTGCTTAAGCGTCTCTTGGATCGTCTTGGTAAGGATTTGACGGGCGTCACAATCGCAGTTTGGGGGCTCGCATTCAAACCGAACACTGACGACATGAGGGAAGCTCCAAGTCTGGTAACGGTTGAGGGGTTGCTGGAGCGGAGTGCGCGTGTCGTGGCGCATGATCCCGTTGCGATGGAGGAAGCGAGGCACTACTTCGGCGATCGAATCGAATACGCTTCCTCGAACTACGAGGCACTGGAAGGGGCATCTGCACTGATCATTCACACAGAATGGCAGCCGTATAGAAGTCCGGATTTTAGTCGGATGATGCAGCTAATGGAGCGCCCGCTCATTTTGGATGGACGTAACGTCTATTCACCGATGAGTATGGGGAGACACGGATTTGAATACGTATCGATTGGAAGGCGTGCTGTGTCTCCAAATAAGGCCGAGCAAGTGATCGGTCCGGGTCAGTAATTGCGGGTCGTTGTTACAGGCGCTGCCGGTTTTCTTGGCTCGCATCTAGCGGAGCGTTTCTTAGTCGATGGCCATTCAGTTATCGGTGTCGATAACTTCGTAACTGGTTCGCGGAAGAATGTCGCGTACCTCGAAGCCCTCGGTGGTTTTAATCTAGTTGAGCATGACGTAACCGTTCCGATTTATCTCGATGAAGAGATAGACGGGGTACTTCACTTCGCATCTCCAGCCAGCCCGGTAGACTACCTCGACCTGCCGATTCAAACATTAAAGGTCGGATCGCTTGGCACGCATAACATGCTTGGTTTGGCGAAGAAGAAAGACGCCCGCCTTTTGCTTGCGTCAACATCGGAGGTGTATGGCGATCCCGAAGTCCATCCGCAGCCAGAAACGTACTGGGGTCACGTGAATCCTGTCGGTCCGAGGGGGGTGTATGATGAGGCTAAAAGATTCTCGGAAGCTATGACGATGGCGTACCACAAGTATCACGGTGTCGACACTCGGATTGTTAGAATTTTCAATACCTATGGACCGCGTATGAGACCTGGTGACGGGAGGGTCGTTTCCAATTTCATCGTTCAGGCGCTGAAAGGAGATCCCCTCACGATCTACGGAGAAGGCCAACAGACGCGGTCATTCTGTCACGTTGACGATACGGTTGAGGGAATCGTCCGACTGTTTCATTCCGACTTCGTGGGACCAGTAAACATTGGAAATCCGAACGAGTTCACGATTCGAAAGCTTGCTGAGATCGTGCTTGAGGAGACTGATAGCGCGTCGACCCTCGAAATGCTACCTATGCCGGTCGATGACCCTCAAGTCCGGCAACCTGATATCGCCATTGCACGAGAGCTTCTTCAGTGGGAGGCCACCGTGAGCCTCCGAGAAGGGATTCGAAAGACTTTGCCCTACTTCAAGATAGAAGTCGAGAGTGGGGATGCGCGCGCGCGAACTATTCTGGATCAGTTTTAGAGTATTAGCCTGATTGTCTTGGACCCGGACCGCGATTTTCAGAAGACGAGCGAGTGAGCACTCCGTGCAGTATCCAGATACCTTCTAACTCTGTCTTCAATGGAAGACTGTGTCGACTTCGGAGTATTAAGTTTCAAAGTTTGAAGTGAGTTTTCTCTCGGTGCACCAACTTATGCTCAGCTAGGTAAGGACCGATCCGTGTTTATCCGTTCATCCATGACCCTGAAGACAAACAGTATTCCAGGTTTTCTGATTGCGGGATTCGTGATCTGTGTTGGGGTGGGATGTGTCCCCCAAGACATTGAAATGGGTGCAGTGCAAAGAGGTGACGAGGCATTTGCGCAGGCGAACTACGAAGAAGCGCTCGCCGAGTATCGCCTCGCGATCCGTCAAGGTGCTGACGACCCATATGTGACGGCGCGTGTGGCCCATACCTACGCCAGGATGGGGCGGGTAGACGATGCGGGTGCTTATTATGCCGATGCGGCGGCTCGTGATCCGGACTTGATTGACCAAGCGATTTCCGACCTTATGCATTTGGCCATGATAGCTAGGGATGAGAACGATTCTTTTGCGATGGCGACAGCTGTTGAAAGTGCTCTGCAACTCCGCCCCGGAGTTGGGGTGGGGGGGATGTCCCTCTCACTGGCTCGCCACTATTACCGCAGCGGTGAGTACGGAAGGGCTCTTCCTTTTTATCAGATGGCGCTGACCGATGCCGTCGATGATTCTCAGCCGGACGTAGTTTTTGAGGTAGGCGTCGCGCACGATGAAATCGGTGATTGTGAAAACGCGCTTCTCTTCTTCGAACGATTTGTGGCTATGGTGCGCCCGTGGGAGCGCAGTGAGGCAGAGTGGCACATTGGCAAGTGTGCCCACACAATTGCGAAAGACTTGCTTGATCAGGCTTTAGAAGAAGATTCTCAGCAGATGCAGGCTGAACTCGAGCGGGCCCTCAAACTAGTTAATCGTGTCGTCGAGGTAGGCCAGCCTCAAACGATTCAGGCGCAGGCGCTTTTCGAGAAAGGAGAAATTCTAGATGGATTGGGAAGGTGTCAGGAAGCAATGGACGCATACTCCCAGGTCCGCTTTGTAGATCAGGCGGGGACTCTCCTAGCGTTGGCGCAGGACAGATTCGATGAGATCCGTTTCGGACAAGGGAGCGAACAGGTGCGCGCGAGTCGTTGTCGTTAGATTGTGGATATGAATACTGAACAGCTCCGATCGTTGCGGTTGCTCGCGCACAAGACCTATACCGTTGTTGGACTTCTTTTCTTCACGGCCTGTGGAGGAGGAGCGGCGAACCAATACGCGGAATTCAATGCCGAAGAATTGTTTGGTATGGCATCGGCGCGTTACGAGTCTGATGACTATGGTGAAGCGATCCAGATGCTCGATCACATCCTCATTTCTTATGGGGATTGGAGTAAGATCCCAGAAGCCCGAATGATGCTTGGGGACGTTTATTTTGAGCGCGGGGATTATCTCACTGCGCGGTCTGAGTATACTCGCTTTCTTGACCGGTATGCTGGCCATGCGAGATCGCCCGAGGCGGGCTTGGGAATTTGCAAGTCCTTGGCGGCGATAGCCCCGAATGCGAATCGTGATCAGGGATACACGCAGGAGGCGATAACGAGTTGTCGCAACGTGGTGATCGACTTTTCAGGGAACTCAGCTTCTGCTGAAGCTGCAAGGATCTCCAATGAGCTGCGGCACAAACTGGCGGAAAAAGAATTTCTCACGGGCGAGTTCTACTTCCGCCGTAACCTTTGGGATGCGTCGATCAAGTATTACGAGTTTGTGACGAACCTCTATCCCGAGTCTGACTTCGCTCCTCCGGCCCTCCTTGGGGTTTATCGTGCGAATCTTGAGATTGGTTACGACGACCTTGCAGAGGTAGCTCGGGACCTTTTACTGCAGCGTTATCCAGACTCTGAAGCGGCAGCCCAAATCGAATCCGAGAGAGGCAGCGAAACGGACGGTGAACGGGGCTGAGACCACCTCTGGTCGAGTTTTGAACGACGCCAATATGTCACGGCGTCGTGTGGGGATTTTCGGAGGCTCATTCGATCCCCCGCACATGGGCCATATTTCGGTAGCGAGAGAAGTTTTGGAGGCGCTGGCGCTCGATGAACTCGTATGGGTGCCAGCTTTCCGCTCACCACATAAGCTGGAGGAGAAGCAGACCGCTCCTATAATTCGCCTTCACATGGTCAGAGCAGCTACTCTGGCTGAGCCACGTTTTCGTGTCGACGATTGTGAGATTGTGAGAGAGGGCTTGTCGTATACGGTCGACACTCTGCGTGATATCAAGGCGGATGCGGGGGGAGAATCGAGTGACATTTTGCTTATCATGGGAGCAGATCAATACGCTTTTTTTGATCGTTGGCGTGAGCCTCAGTCAATCCGAGAGCTAGCGAAAATCGTAGTATTGGACAGGGAAGGAAGAACTGGAGTCGAGGGAGTGGGCGTACTCCGAGTGCCTGTGAAGAGAGTTGATATATCCTCAACGGAGGTGCGTGCCAGAATAGCATGTGGTGATTCGGTCAAGGGTTGGGTCCCGAATGGAGTGGCTCTCATCATTGAGCGTGAAGGCTTATACCGACCATGAGGCTCGATGAACTAGAACTTGAAAGCTGGGGTGAGAGGATCGGCATTAAGATCAAAACCCCTGCAGTTATTGCGTTACAGGGGCGGTTGGGTGCAGGAAAGTCCGTGCTCGCGCGTGCAATAGGGAGAGGTGCGGGTGTAACAGCTGATATGCCTTCACCGTCTTTCAATCTTCTCTTGCGTTACAGTACGTCGTCAGGTCGAGAGGTTGTTCATGTCGATTTGTATCGTCTCCGGTCTCCCGATGAATTGTGGGAACTTGGGTGGTCAGCGATTGGTCAAGGGAACGAGATTCTAATGGTCGAGTGGGCGGATCGTGCGGGTCCATTTATGCCCCAAGATCACTGGATCATCGGGTTAAGCGCCCCATATGATGACCGCTCGCGTAGAGACATAGAAATCAAGCGAATCGGAAGACCGCCGGAACTCCCGTCGTTCCGTACGTCGAGTTTGAGCAAATGATTCTTGCTTTTGATACGTCAGGGTCGGTGGGGTCTGTCGCGATAGCGCACGAGGGGCGCGTGCTAGCGAGGGAGGACATGTCTCAACAGGCCGGGCACGCATCTGATTTGCTCCCGACCATCACCGCAGTCCTCGATGAAGCAGGCGTAAGCCGAGAACAGTTGACTGATCTAGTAGTTGGAGAAGGTCCTGGCTCATTTACGGGTGTCAGGGTTGCAGCAGCTACTGCAAAAGGACTCAGCAGAGGATTGAGCGTTCCACTCTGGGCCGTTTCGAGTCTAGCGGCGGCGGCGATGGCGGCAGAGGCGGGCACGGTACGCTATGCTCTTTTCGATGCACGAGCTGAGCGCGTTTACGGTGCGTGCTACAGTGTGGATAGGAATCGTGTCCAAACCCTAATCTCTCCCCATGGCGGTCAATTAGGCGACGTTCTCGGCGGAGATGTCCCGTGTGGATCAGTTTTTGTCGGTGATGCCTCTCGGCGGCATCGAGAGATTATCGAGGCTAGGGGCTTTCCTGTCGTTGACCCGGATCCGGAGGCTTCTATGGCAGAGGGCTTGATCCGTTATTGGATAGCCCAACCGACTGGTTTCAGGCCGGTGCCGGATACGGGCATCTGGGAGCCCCAATACATCCGTCCGTCGAGCGCGGAACGACTGTGGGGATGAGCAGGACGACCGATCTTCCAGGGGGGCTAGAGATCCGGAATCTTCTGGCAGAAGATGTTACGGCTGTCATAGAGATAGAGAATGAGGCGTTCACTAAACCTTGGAGAGCCGAAACGTTCTGTAGCATGATCGATCGGGAGGGCGTCGAGCTGATGGTGATGGTCGACAAAGTCGATAGCGTGATCGGTTATGCAGTTCTGTGGTGCATATTGGATCAGGGTGAGTTAGCCAACTTGGCACTAGTCCCTGCTTGCCGAGGTAGTGGGTTAGGCGCTCATCTCCTCCGTCACGTATTGGACGTCTCTCGGGACCGTGATTTGAAAAAGCTGTTCTTAGAGGTGAGGGCTTCAAACACAACGGCGATTGACTTGTATGCCCGGTTTGGGTTCAAAGACGCAGGAGTGCGTCTAGGATATTATGAAAGTCCGCGTGAAGATGCGCGCGTGATGGTACTAGATATCAAGTAGAATGGGCGACTAAACAAGAAATTCTAGAAATGGTATATAGCAATCGGAGAGTGCTTGTCACAGGAGGGGCTGGCTTCATTGCCAGTCACGTCGCTGAGGCCTATCTGGCGTGTGGAGACGAGGTATGGATTGTGGATGATCTCTCGTCAGGGAAACGGGTCAATATTCCAGATGGTGCAACGTTCATTGAAATGGATGTTCGTGATCCGAAGATCCGTGGTCTCTTCGAAGAAGTCCGCTTCGACCTTGTGAATCATCACGCAGCACAAATCGACGTCCGATCTTCAGTCTCGGATCCCACCAACGACGCCAGCATAAATCTTCTCGGGCTCCTCAACATTGCTGAGGCTGCGGTAGAGGTCGGCACGCAGAAGTTATTGTTTGTCAGTTCTGGTGGTGTCGTTTACGGTGAACCAGGCCAGATCCCAACGCCGGAGATTGCGGAAAAGAGGCCGCTTTCGCCTTACGGAGTCACGAAGCTCTGCGGGGAACTCTATTTGGGTTACTACCTCCACGTTCATGGAATGGAATACGTAGCTTTACGGTACTCAAATGTATTCGGACCAAGGCAAGACCCTCATGGGGAAGCTGGCGTCGTAGCCATCTTCTGCACCAGGATTCTGAATGGGCAGGAGCTGACAATTTTCGGTGACGGAGAGCAAACTCGGGACTACGTATACGTGAAGGATGTAGTCGCGGCGAACATGCTGGCCTCAAACGCCGATATGGGAGAAGGAACAGGGCTGGACTCTAGGGCGTTTAATGTCGGAAGTGGTGTTGGTACAAGCGTGCTGCAGCTCGCTGATGCACTAGAGAGGGTAGCTGAAGCCACCTGTTCGCGGAGTCACCTTCCGGAACGTGAGGGAGAACTGAAACACAGCACTCTCGATTCAGGGCTGATCCAGTCCCGGGGGTGGAGTCCTACGTATACTCTGGAAGAGGGTTTGCGTGAGACTTACGACCACATTGTGAAACAGAGAGCCAGGGCCACAGAATGACTTTTACAACACTGCTTCTACAGGCTGCGCCTCCTACAACGGCTTGGTCGATGCTGACGGGCGCAACCATACCTACGAAGATCGTCCTCGCCGTGCTTGGGGCAGGGTCTGTGTTCAGTTGGTGGTTGATCTTTGCCAAGTCCCGGCAGTTTCGTGACTTGCGCGAACAGGGTGACGCGTTCCTCTACTGCATGGAAAGGGCGGAGCGCCTTCAGGATGCTTATAAGGCCATACTATCGCTTCCTGACTCTCCCTACGGTCGTGTATTCCGCCAGGGTGTGAATTTTTTCAGCGAACTACGTCCTGGTGTTCTAGGAGAAGACGAACGGCCTACACAGGGACTCTCACTGACCCAGCTCGAAGCACTCCGATTGGTCTTAGAGAAAGAGGAGGCCGAGGAGCGTGATGAGCTGGCGCAGGGTCTTGGCTGGCTTGCGGTCATCGGCTCTGTATCGCCGTTGATGGGCCTGATGGGCACTGTTATAGGGATTATGAATGCCTTCCTAGGGATAACGTCGTCAGGTTCCAGCAATATCATGGCAGTAGCTCCAGGTGTTGCCGAAGCGCTCCTTACGACGGTTGCCGGATTGGCTGTAGCGATCCCCTCGGTGATTGCATACAACCACTTCGTCGGTAAGCTCAACCTCGTAAGCGGTGAACTCGAAGGCTTCTCAAGCGAGTTCATCGGCACACTCGCTAAGGAAGGCCTTGTTTAGATGAGCTCCATGGGAAGACAGCGACGGGGAGGGGTTAGGAGGAGCCGAGTTGATCTCCCGTTAAACGCGGAGATCAATGTAACGAGTCTTGTCGATGTGGCGTTCACTCTTTTGATCATATTCATCATTACAGCACCGATCCTCCAAGGTGGTATTGAGGTTGCAGTCCCGAGGGCGGACGTCCAGGCGCTTTCCGCGCAAGAGCAGCCGATCTTCGTAACGGTTTTGCGTGACGGTTCGGTCCTTCTCGAAGAGACGGCGATACCGGAGGATCAGTTGGAGGCAGCTCTCAGTCAGATCGTTGCCGCGGGCAATTTAGAGAGGGTGTATCTCAGAGCTGACTCGCTAGCACCGTATGCCCCGGTCCTGCGAGCTATGGCTGCAGCTGTTAATAGTGGCGTAGGCTGGTCCGCTATTGCCGAGCCGTGGACAGGAAACTGACCCATGCGTCAAGGACGTCGCCGTTACCCGGATCCATTCGATCGGCGTTCGGCCGCGCTTTCAGGAACGATGCATGTGTCGATAATCGTTGTGGCCTGGCTCAGCACTTTTTATGCGCCGGAAAGGATGGAATTTATCACCTACGAGATAGAGTTGGTCTCGCCTCCTCCGGCGCTCGAGGCAGAAGAACCTGAGGAAGCTACTCAGGAGTTAGTGGTTGAGCGTCCGGATCCTGAGCCGGTACAGCAGGAGCCCGAAGCCGAGGAGCTCTCGGCGGCAGAGGATGTCGATTTAGAACCAGAGCCAAGTCGGGAGGATCCTGTGACGGAGGATGAGTCCGACGTAGCAGACCGGGAGGTCGAAACAGCCGTCGTGGACTTGCCAGAACCAGAAGCGGAGCTAGAAGAGTCGGGAGAGGGGCTAGAAGTGCGGATTGAAGGTCTTCGGAGAGACTACCCCGCATACTACAACAATATCATCCGGCAAGTGCTTCGTTGCTTCCGTTGGAGGGACGGCGGGCGATGGGAGACTGAGGTCTTTTTTTACATAGAGCGCGATGGCACGGCCGAGGATATGGAGTTTTTGTCTCGATCTGGGAACACTGCATTCGACTTTGAGGCTATGGGTGCCGTTGATTGTGCAGGGAACGGTCGATTTGGTCCTCTACCGGAGGATCTTCCCTACGATCGCTTTCCCATCAAGTTCAGTTTCCGCCCGCAGGGTCAGTCCCTAGCTACTGGAATGTTGACTGAGGTGATGATCGAAAGATGAGAATACGTATAATCGGGACTTGGAGTTGGTGGACGGTTTTGGTGGGAGCCCTGACGACTAGTACCTCAACAGAACCGCTAGCAGCCCAAGACGAGCTTCCAGGCGTTAGCCTAGGGCTTGTGTACGCCAATACGTACTTGCCGGCTCTGGCTGTGCAGCCGTTTGTCGGAGCCTTCGGTGGAGACGTGATCGCTTCTCAGGTCGAAGCGATTGTGGGTCGAGACCTGCGCAATTCTGATCAATTCGAAGTCATCGACTCGCTCCCAGCTGCGATGGTCGGTAGTCATGTTGATTATCCCCTCTGGGACCGCCTAGGAGCAGTCTGGCTTGTAGCGGGTGAGGTTGAGGCTTCAGGAGACGGTTACATGCTCACAGTAGAGCTGCACGATGTCGTATATGGAGAGGTACGCGACAGAGGGCGGTTCAAATTGCCGTCGCAGGATGATGACGACTTTCGTATGTCAGTGCATCGCACTTCCGATGAGATTGTTCGGTGGGCTACCGGTGCCCCGGGGATGGCTGCTAGTCGTATTGCATTCACGATGGTAGGCAACGATGGAAACAAGGAGGTCTATGTAATCGATTCTGACGGTGAGGACCTCCGACAAGTAACGGACTACAATTCTTTGACCGAGTCCCCGACTTGGTCGCCCGATGGTTCGCGCCTTGCGATCGCTTCATATAAGACGGGAGTTCCCCGGATCTACGAAGTTGATCGATTCGGGAATGAGCTGAGTGCTCTGCCGGCCGTTCGGGGCCCTGGTGACTATGTTACCCCAACATACCACCCCGACGGAAAAACTCTTGCCTTCTCTGTATTTGGTAGTAATTCCCAGAGCGGGATCTTTACTTACGACCTCGCCCAGAATTGTTGTCTCTCTTTTCTCTCCGGAGGGCCTTGGTACGACGTTTCGCCCACCTACTCTCCTGACGGTAGGTGGCTTGCCTTTAACACACTTCGTTTCGGCGATGCTGTTCCTCAAGTGATGATGATGCCGGCCGAGGGAGGTTCCGCAGAGACGCTCTCTCCCTACGAGTACGGTGGTGGTGGTTTCTATGCAGCTCCAGACTGGTCACCTAATGGGGATCTCGTAGCATTTCATGGTCGGATCGACCGTCGTGGGCGGTATCATATTCTGGTGATCAACCTCGACGATGGTGGACGAGTTCTGCGGCAGCTCACGTCCGAAGGCAACAATGAAGCTCCGAGCTGGGCGCCAGACGGACGTCATTTGGTATTCGCCGGAGAGCGGAGTTGGGGATTCGGACTAATGGTTGTGGATGTCACTACCGGTCGCTTGCGGTCACTTTTGGGTGGCCGGCGCGTTGATCTTCCGGACTGGTCTCCGGTGATTCCACCAGCGTAATTTGATGCATCTACGCCAGGGATTGCCCGCAAAGTGATCGTCGATCTTTGAAGGATTTTGAGGGTTCGTTCTTTAAACGTTGCGTTTCAAGAGCCCTCGCTCTATCTAGCAGGGGACTTTCCACGTTGAAAAACGGCGTTAGCTTCGTTGCGTTCGTCGACGCAATCCGCGCGCGTCAACACTTTACACCAGTTCGTTCAACCCGGGAGTTGGGATGATCGTCCGACGTTTTTTTATAACCGTTTTTGCAGCAACGCTCCTCGTGGGCGCGTGCGGAGGTGATCCACCGCCGCCGCCACCACCACCACAAGCAGATCAGGACTCGCTTCAGCGCTACAACGATTCCGTTGCGGCTGCGGAAGCTGAGCGCCGGGCAGAGGCTGAGCGCCTCGCCGCAGAGCGCGCAGCTGAAGCAGAGCGTCAGCGTGCCGTTCGCGCTGCGCGCGCAGCTCTGGAGGAGATGGTTTTCTTCGACTACGACATGTCCGACATCAGGGATGATGCCGAGGCTACACTTCGTGCTAAAGTCGATATCCTCCGTGCTAGTCCGCAGGTGCAGGTTCGCATAGAGGGCCATGCAGATGAGCGAGGCTCGACTGAATACAATATGGCGTTGGGTAACCGTCGTGCCGAGGCTATCCGGCAGTTTCTCGTAGGCTTCGGCCTGGGCGAGAACAGGTTCGAGATCGTGTCCTTCGGTGAAGGGCGCCCGCTTCAGCAAGGCTCAACCGAGTCTGATTGGGCGAGAAACCGGCGTGGCCAGTTCGTGATCACGGCCGGGGCCGACGCGATCAACCCGGCCAACTAACCGGGTGACCTTTTCGGATTCGGACCCCTCCCCCGGTGCGCCGGGGGAGGGGTCGATGCATATCATGATAAGTTCGTTCCCAACGAAGTCGGCCCGTGTCATGCTAATGGTGGCCGTCACGGTCGCATGTTCCGGTTGCGTCATGAAGAGTGACATACTGATGCTGCAGGAGGACTTGCAGGCGGTGATTGCACATCAGGACTCTCTAGCGGCGGAATTAATGGTCGAGACGCGGGAAACGCGGGACACTTTGCGCACCCAAGGAGACCGGCTTTTCGATCTTCGCGGTGACCTGAGTCGTCAGTTGCAGCAGGTAAATCAGATTCTGGTCCGCATTGAGGCGATTGCAGGTGAAAACCAGCGAGGTCTAGCCAGCGTGCGGGATCAGATGGCCAACATGCGTCGTGCTTCGGTAGTTCCGACCACTAGTGTTTCAGATCTAACGACATCTTCCGACTCTTCCAATGTGGGGAATGAAAGCCTGATTGGAAGTGGCAGTAATCCTGAAGAACTCTACGATGTTGCCAAGAGTCAGTACGATCGCGGATCGTTGAACTCGGCTTCGCGGGCATTTGAGCAATTCTTGGCCGAACATCCGAACAATGAACTGGCACCTGATGCTCACTTTTTTCTTGCGGATATACTTACGCAGCAAGATCGGCCCGAAGATGCTATCGAGGCTTTTGGTGGGATTCAGGAACTCTTCCCTACCCACCCGCGGGTTCCTCAAGCGCTCTACAGAATTGCTGAGGTTCAGATTGGCCTCGAAGACCTTGATTCCGCTCGAGAGACACTGGAGCGAATCGTCAACACCTATCCTGACGAGCTGGTAGCGATGCTCGCCCGTGAGCGTCTCGACGAGATCGGCTGAGTCGTGCGCTGTCCGGAGTGTGACGCGACCGAAAACCGGGTCGTCGATACCCGGGCCAGTCGCGGTGGCCGAGCTGTTCGTCGCCGTCGAGAGTGTACTGTTTGTGGGGCACGGTTCACGACTTATGAGTACGTCGAGGAACGTCCAATTCAGGTGCTGAAGCGTTCTGGGGCTATTGAAGATTTCGATCGGACAAAGTTGCTTCGTAGTGTCAAAGTCGCATGCGCTAAGAGACCCGTATCAGCTCACGATATGGAGGCTCTCATCGATGAGATCGAGGACCAATTCTCAAGCCAGGCCGGGGTTGAAATCCCATCGGTGAAGATAGGGTCCTTGGTAATGGGCGGTCTTGGCCCAATCGATCGCGTAGCCTATGTCCGTTACGCCTCCGTATATCGGAACTTCAAGGACGCCGGTGAGTTCCAAGAATTCGTAGACGAGATGGAATCCGCCGATACCCGCGAGGAGCAGCGCCGGAACCAGGTGGAACTCCCCATCTAAAGCGCTTTTCAGTGAGCTTAATCAGACGGCGTCCAGGAGACTGACTGACATTTATGCTAAAGCAGAATCCTAGAGGCGAAATGCCTTTTCTTGACCACTTAGAGGAACTCCGCTGGCGCGTTCTCTGGTCAATGCTGGCTCTAATTCTCTGTTCGATTATCTCGTTTGGGCTTGTTTACTACTTTCAGGCGCTTGAAATCCTTATTGCTCCGATCCGGGACGCGTACAACGATCCGAACTTACAACTGATCTTTTTGTCACCGGCTGATCCGTTCTTTGTGACACTGCGCTTGGCTATTTATGGCGGCGTGATTCTCTCATTTCCGATTCTCGTGTACCACATCTGGTCCTTCCTCTCCCCGGCGCTCGAAAAGGACGAGAGAAGAGCGATCTTGCCGGCACTTTACTTGGGACTTTTGCTGTTTATGGGTGGGGTATGCCTAGCGTACTTTGCAGCGCTTCCTGTGACACTTGAATTCTTCAAAGCATTTCTGTCGGCTTCGCTTGAGGGTTCTCTGGAGATCAACGCTACATTGGGCTTCATTGTGAAGATGCTCATTGCGTTCGGAGCTGTTTTCGAACTCCCGATCGTAATTCTCGCATTGAGTCTAATGGGTGTGGTCACGCCGAAGTTCCTTCGCTCCAAGCGACGGCACGCCATAGTGCTAATCACGGTCTTAGCCAGTTTCATCACTCCGGGGGACGCTATTACGCTCACGGTCATGATGATGCTTCCGCTAATCGTGCTATACGAGTTTGGCATCTTCCTTTCGGTCGGCGTGTACCGGAGAAAGGCTAAGAAAGAAGAGGAATACGAGAAGACTCTTGAGCCGCCAGATGGCTCGGTCGGGACCGACTAACAAGCGTGCACGCTGTCCTATTTAGATGGAGCCTGTCGGTAGCGGTAATAGGGGTCATTCTTATAGGTCCCAGCCGAGCCTTGGCACAAGTAGCGGATTCCACACGACTTGGCGGTACAACCGTGACTCTGGACGTTTCTCAGCTTGTGGGCGATTCCATCGGCCAAGAATTACAGGTCGACTCGGCTCGTCAAGCTATTCTGGAACGGCTAGAGCGCCTTGCTCGTCCAATCGGGGCGGACAGCGTCCTATTTGTTCAGGACTCTTCTCGGCTCGCAGCTGCGGCTGAAGGTGACCGCGGAGGTGGGGGGATGGATGATGTCGCGGCCGAACTTTTTACGATGCCTGGGTTCGCGTTGACGGAGTACCGGGGAGAGCAGGCCGACTTCCAAGCACAAGAACGGATTCTGGTTTTGCAGGCTCCGGAAGGTGGTCGTGCGCGAGTGGCTAGTGAGGGATCTGCTATTGAGGCCGATACGTCGATCACTTTCGACGAGTCAGCGGGCGCGATCCGAACAGTGGGAGACGCTACATACACGCCGCCCGACGGCGATCCAGTGGATGCAGCGAGTATGGTATACAGCTTAGGGCAGGGGAGAGGAACGGCACTTGATGCCAAAACAGCTTTCGCTCAGGAAGGAGCGAATTGGATGATCCGCGGTGATATGCCGTTTGCTGCTCCTGACTCGACGTTTATGTCGCACGCGCACTTTACCTCATGCGACTTGGATGAGCCGCATTATCATTTCGAAACGGACGAGATCAAGGTCGTTGCTGGGAACGTTCTGGTGGCGCGTGGAGTCCGTCTGTACTTCGCTGACGTGCCCGTCGCATGGCTCCCTTTTATGGCTCAGAGTCTCACGAGAGGCCGTCGGTCAGGTTTGCTGACGCCACGTTTTTCAGTGAACGATATCGTTCGGACTTCGGGAGGTTACAGGCGTCGGGTGAGTAATTTGGGCTTCTACTGGGCGGCTAGTCAGTACGCAGATGCGCTCGTTGCCATGGACTGGTTTAGTGAAACGTTTTTCGCGATGACTGGATCTGTGCAATATCGGTTCCGGAAACACTTTCTAGAGGGCTCCGTCAATGCTAAACGCTTCTGGAATTCCAGCGGTTCCGGTGAACTCGCTTTGGATACGAGACACTCCTGGGACGTGGATGAACGTACTCAACTCCGGATCTCGGGGCGGTTTGTTTCAGACAATCAGTTCGTAAGAGATAATTCATTCAACCCGCAGGAGGTTACCCAGTCGATCGACTCAGAAGCTGGTGTGAACCGACGATTCGGTTGGGGCTCAATGTCTCTCGCTGCGAATCGAAAGCAGTACCTCTCAGACGATCGCACAGAATGGTTGCTGCCTTCGGCGAACGTATCTCTCTCGCCGATCACACTGTTTCAGGCGCCGTCGAGTGAGGCTGCTTTTTATAACAATATGACGTGGTCGGGTGCCGGGGGGTTCCGACGTAACGCTGTAGATCGTCTTCAGTCCCCCGGTGACACGATTACCTCGTTGACTGGGCTTGACCGAGAGGTGATGACTGGGACTCTGCGGAGTAACCTAAGCCTTGGCAGGCTGACACTTTCTCAGGCAGTGGATCTTACAGAGGATCGAACGGCTGGTGCACTGGACAACACATTCTTGGTGATTCCTGACTCAACCCAAGAGGCACAGCTGATGATAGGCGATCTAACTGAGGCCGAACTGCGCTGGTCCACTAGTGTGAATTATCAGCAGCAACTAATTGGGTCGACTACGATTACGCCACGTCTATCTCTGTCCGGAAATATGCTCCGGTCGAATACGGATCCCTTAGCGCAGAATTTTGTGTCCGCACCATCTCGGATCGCCTTCGGCGCTCAGTTGAAGACCGATGTTTACGGCTTTTTTGGGGGGTTCGGTCCGTTCGAGGCCATCAGGCACAAGATCACTCCAGCGGTCGACTACGCTTGGAGCCCCGAGTCAGCACCGACAGATATGCAGCGGGCGGTGTTTGGTGCGCGAGCACTCCAGCCTAAAAATGCTATTTCTGTATCACTCACACAGACTTGGGAGGCCAAGCCGCGTGAGCTAGAGGTGGAGGAGCAGGTGGTGTCTCTAGGATTAGAGAGTGAAGGCCCGCTCGGGGATTCTCTCGGCGCAGGTGCAGGGCCTTCTCAGCCTGATTCACTGGAGAGCCCATTGGCGGAAGCAGCTGACAATGCCGAGGGCGGGATACAACGGATTCAACAGGTGCCAGCGGTGACCCTGCTTGCGTGGCGCACAAGCGTAATTCAGTACGATTTCGTGCAAGCGGATTCCGTAGGACTTTTTCTGTCAGGTTTCGAGACTACCAGGCTGTCCAATCAGTTTTCTTCCGATTATCTGAGGGGTCTTGCAGTTTCAGTCGATCACGAACTCTTCGCCGACGAGTTGGATAAGAATGGGCAACTTGCCGAGAGGCGTTTCGAACCGCACCTGAGTTCTGTAAATCTTGGATTTTCAGTGGGTTCGTCCTCTTCAATTTTTCGTTGGCTCACTTTCTGGAGGGGAGACAATGAGAGAGGTGAAGCTGCTGTTGAACCGGATAATTCGGATGAATTAGATTTTTCAGGGACGATGGACGAGTCTACGATTGTTCCTGGCATGGGGAGGAGTGATGTGTCTTCGCCGTCACCTGCGCAGAGTACTAGCGGATCTACCGGCGGATGGAATGCCAACCTGAGCTACTCTCTCCAGCGGCCTCGTGATCCTTTGCGTGTCGCCAGTCAGATGCTCAGTGGTACTTTGCGACTCCAGCCAACGGAGAAATGGTCAGTGAGTTGGCGAACGGCTTATGACTTAGAGTTAGGAGCGTTCAACGATCATTCGATTCGTCTCACTCGAGATTTACACCGTTGGGAGGCAAACTTCGATTTTTTACAGACTGCCACCGGAAACTGGACGTTTCGCTTTGAGGTCTCGTTGCGTGACAACCGTGACCTCAAGTTCGACTATAGGCAACGGAACTTAGATATGGGCCTTCAGTCGCGGTGAGCATCTGACTGGGTTCATCAGATTCATCGTGATACGCAAGGCTCAATTACCCATATGGAAATTTAAGTTCAGTGACTCTGGTCCAGATAACTGGGGCGACATTATACCACGATGACTCTGCTTTTCTTTAGTTAGATAGATTTCACCATGGCGTCTGACCTACGTGTGCCAGTGCTCGAAGCTGTACCAAATATCTCGGAAGGTCGCGACCTTGGTTTGATCCGCGAGATGGTCGACCGGATCAGCGTATACGACGTGGAGGTATTGGACTGGTCCACTGACCCAGACCACCATCGTGCCGTCATAACTTTTATAGGTTCGCCCCCCGCTGTAGAAGACGCTGCGATATCCCTTGCGGGTTTTGCTCGGGAGCACATTGACCTACGAAAACATAGGGGAGTGCATCCGCGGATCGGTGCCTTGGATGTGTTGCCGTTCGTTCCATTAAATGACATGTCGATGGTTGAGGCGGTTTATTCTGCTCGACGAGTAGGGAAGGCGATCAGTGCTCTGGGTGTGCCGGTCTATCACTATGGCTATGCGTCTAGTCCTCCTGGCCGTGATCTGGCAACCTTGAGGCGTGGTGGGTTAGAAGAACTCACCGGGGGCTGGCCGCTGGACAGGTTGCCAGACCAGATGGCAGGCCGTTCCTCTGCGCATCCGACTGCTGGGGTCACCTGTGTAGGAGCCCGAGAGGTCCTATTAGCGTGGAATATCTTTACTGAAGGAATCACACTTCAGGAGGCACGGTCGGTAGCTTCAAAAATCAGAGAACGGGATGGGGGTTTTACTGGTCTACGAGCTCTTGGCCTGGAACTTGAGGTGTCTGGACGTATCCAGGTATCTATGAACCTTGAGGACCCTTTCAGAACATCGCCGTTAGATGTTTTTGACGTGATTGCCGCTGAGGTTGGTGCTCTTGGGGGTAAGGTCACTGAGACAGAAGTCATTGGTATGCTTCCGGATACTCTTGTGCTCAGTAATTGCGAAGACAGATTAAAGCTCCCGGATCCGGGGCACGCTAGGAGATTGTCCGAACGATTGGCAAAACACATCGCTGCACGACGAGACGGTCGTCGGGGGAAGGGCTCCTAAGCAACCATGTAGAAGATCAAGCTTCTCGGGCAGAAAGAACAGAAAGCGGACATAGATGAGAGAAATACGGACAAAGACGACCGCTATTCCGGACCCCTACCAGAAACTTTGCCGAGGGGAAGAGTGTCTCTAAACGAAATCAGACTGAACAGGGCAGCGGACACTCGCCCATTCCTATCCCAAACTAATCACAGGCAATGACAAAACTGGTTGGCGAATCCCCACCGCAGCTTTCGGCGATCCAGGCTCCGGTAAGTGCGCTTGTGGCGGGTGTTGGTGACGAGATCCGAAGGATTGTACTATCGGATTTCGACCGAATTGAAGAGGTCAATGAGCATCTGCTTTTCATGAGGGGGAAACTTTTCCGACCGACGTTGCTTCTGCTTTGCAGTAGAGTCGCCGATCAGGAATGCGAAGATGCACTGACTTTGGCTGCGGTTGTGGAACTCGTTCATCTAGCCACACTTGTGCATGATGATGCAGTAGATCACTCGGTGTTGAGGCGCGGTCTCCCCACGGTGAATGCGCTCTGGACGCATCAGGTTTCAGTAATCATGGGAGATTACCTCTACTCGAAGGGAGTCTCTGAACTGGCAAGGGTCGGCAACGTGGACGCGCTCGCGGTCCTGGCGAGAGCGGCGAATGAGATGTCGGTGGGGGAGATGCGTCAGCTAACTTCATACGATGCACTGGACTTTTCAGAAGACGATTATTACCGGTTGATTGCAGCCAAGACGGCGTCATTGATGGCGGCAGCCTGCGAGATGGGCGCTATTTCCGGTGCCCCTGACTACCGGGAAGCCCTTGCTTCTTATGGGCACAATCTAGGGATGGCATTTCAGATAGCGGATGACCTGCTCGACTACACGGGAACGGAAGCGGTCACTGGAAAACCTACTGGGCATGATCTCCGGGAACGGAAGGTCACTCTTCCTCTCGTCTCGGCGCTTGAGCGCGTATCCAAGAAAGAGCATGAGGAGATTCGGGACTTCTTCACACGTATCGATCCTACGGATCAAGAGATAGCTCGAATCGTGGATATTGTCGTTGAGCACGGTGGGTTGGACTATGCCAACGAGGTAGCGGAAGGTTATGCTGGTCAGGCGCGCGGGGCCCTCAAATCACTTCCGGACAGCCCGGCGGTGACTTCACTCTTCGATGCGGTCAGTTACGCTGTGGATAGGATCAAGTGATTTGGGCTAAGACAATACGAACGAAAGAAGAGGTGGGGGTGTGGCCAGTAGTCTTCTAGTAGGTCCGGGAAACCGAGGCTGGAAGAGATTCCTTTTTACCCTGGTACTGGGGTTATGCCTGGGCGGGCTACTTACGAAGCTGGTGGATTTCTCCCTGCCTGACGGAGCCCCTCGGGAGTTCCTTCTGACTTCGGTGGATATATCGGTGGGTCCGCTCTCTGTGGACCTAGTGGCTGTCGCAATTGTCCTCGGGCCCATTACTCTGATATTGAATTTCTTGACGATAGTGGGCATTGGTATAGTTGCGATGGTGGTTCGCTCTTGGATTTGACTAGTATCGATGGGGCTAAGCCCCGGGGGAGTGCTTGAAGAATGGGTCTTGGTGGATTTGGTATGGGGGAGATGGTTTTCATCTTCCTGATAGTGCTTCTTCTTTTCGGCGCGAAGCGCCTGCCTGAAATCGGATCATCTCTTGGAAAAGGAATCCGTGAGTTTAAGAGTTCGGTTCGAGAGATCGAACACGAGCTCAAGGTGCCGGATCGACAGATCCATAACTCAACTCCGCCTCCAGAACTGGCATCGGAGGATGAAGAATCGGAGGAAGGAGAGCCGCGCAGCCTTGGTGACAGTGCCGCTGGTGTCTCTGACGACTGAGGACAGAGGGGCACAAGATCGCAGAGATTGACCTTCGCCTTTGAGCGCACCAGTGCGCGTCTAGCTGGTTGGTCAGCCCCTGCTTAGAAGAGCATTGGCATTTGAGGGATCGCATCTTCGTCAACCGGCGCGAGTACCACGTCGCGTCGGTCACGAATATTCGCGGATGCGCGCAGCGCTTCTATCCACTCCCCAAGTCTAGCTTGCTGTCTGATTGAGATCGCAGACTGCCTCTGCTCGGTGAGTTGAGTGAGCCACGCTGTCGAGTCAGCGTCCGTGCGAGTTAGAACCTCAATCACGTACACGTTTGCCGGTGTCGGGACTACCTCGCTCACGTCGCCGATCCCTAGCCCGAACGCTGCTCCGACGGCTGCATTTTGGCGGCCAATTCCGGCGACAAAGTCACGTCGACTGAAAGGACCAGCCATTCGCACGTCGAGTGCTAAGTCAGCTGCGGCATTCGATAGAACCGATCCCCCACGAACGAGCGCTACTAGCTCCTGCGCGTCGATCTGTGCTTGGTTCATCTTTGCGTCAAACAGTAAGGTAGACTCAATGGCCGTTTTTGCATCTTCGATCGGCAGGATGCCTTCCGGTTCCGACGAGACCAGTTCAAGAGAATAGAATGCAGTAGACGTTTCGAATACTGGGCTAACATCACCAGGGGACGCTTCCTCAAATGCCCAATCCGCCCCCTCGGACACCTGCCCGGCTCCAGGAAGGAATGGGAAATTCTGTGCGATGTCCAACTCAGTGGATGTCAGGCCAGCCAATGAAGCGGCCTGATCTAGGGCCATTTCTTCGCCTAGATCTTCAAGTGAATCGGCGAGTGTTAGAAGCTGGATCTCACTCTCATCTGTGCGAGTGATTGGGACTAGAATGTGACGTGCCTTAACACTATCCTGCGACCAGCGCTCTTGGACTTCGATGACGTGGAGGCCGAAGCTCGTCTGAACGGGGCCTGCTAGTTGTCCGGGGGTCGTAGCGAAGACGACTGAATCGAATTGGGGGACCATTCTTCCTCGGCTGAACACTCCGAGGTCACCCCCGACAGATGCCGTAGGCTGATCAGCAGACTCAGCCTGAGCTATCTCGGCGAAATCTCCACCCTCGCGGATCTCTTGCATTAACTCTTGTGCTTCTGCGTATGCCGCGGCCGTGTCAGTGGCCGTCGGAGTTTTGTCTAAAACGACCGCCTTTAACGAGACGCGGGCGGGCACTTCAAATTCTTCCTGATTCGAACCGTAGTAATCCTCAATTTCCGTGTCCGAGACACTGAATGCCTCATCTTCGTATCGCACTGAAGGATCCATCGGAACGTATCGAATTTCTACCTGCTCTACTTGATCACGAAACTCCTGCCAGAGCTCAGCATCGGAAACGTAGATTCCCGAAGATACTTGTCGAAGCAGCTTGCTTCGCGGGATTACGTCCCTGTAGTACGCCTCCAAGAGTATCAGCTGTTCTGGGGGGAGGGTGGCCAAGAAAGTATGGTATGCTTGCAGGTCGATGCCTCCAGCATCATCTATGAACTGCGCTTGGAGGTAGTCGGGCGGCGAGAACTGCGCTGCTTCGCTCACTTCACGGTCTGTGACCATGATACCCCGTTCGCGCAGCTCTTGCAGAACGAGCAGTTGCGTCACGACTTCGTCGAACGCCGCGTCTTCGATTTCCTTGTTCTGTTGAGAGCTGATCAGTTCTTCTTGGTTCCTCTGAACCTGATCGTAAAGCTGACGATATGCGGCCATGTACGAATCGTACATCACGGGTTGGCCGTTAACCGACCCGATTTCGCCCACACCGCCACCACTCTGCCCAGAGGCGTCCATGCCCCACTCGAACACCATGAGAGCCAAAAATGCTAATGCTGCTAAGAACATGATTGGCTTCGTGGCTTCCCGCATTTGACGCATCATAGCACGTCGACTCCTGCGACCAGCAAACAAGTGAAAGTGTGCCTCAGAATGAGCCAACAACGATAACGTGTCAGGTTCGGCCCCTCAACGTATAGCTTTGTTGAGCTGACATCGCGAGTCTGCCTAAGCACTATTTCTTTGTCAGTCTGCGGTAGTGTTCTCCGGTAGTGGAGCTTGCTACCGAATTAGGCACTCAGGGTCCTTGGTGTCGTTGACACTATTTCCGACCGATCCGTACCTTCACATCGGACTGGGGGGCAGAGCATTTTATCTTCGACTAGACGGAGTCGGTGTGTCCGACAGCATAGACCAAGAAATTCGGACACTACAGGAACTCCTATGGTCCTCACGTGATCCTGAGGGCCTAGCATTCGCTCCGCTTGCGGAAGCATTGTCCAGGAAGGGAGATGCCCTGAAAGCCATAGAAATGCTCGCAGATGGGATATCTCGTAACCCTGATTTCGCGACAGGTCATGTCATTGCCGCGGGGGTATTTTCTTCTCAAGGTATGATGGCCGAGGCAGAGTTTGCGGCAAGGCGAAGTCTCGATTTAGATCCCGGCAACATTGTCGCTCTAGCTGTCCTCGATCGGATCCGAGGTGAGCTGGGCGACGATGCGGCACAGTCGCTTCGTCGCGATGTGATCGAGACTGATCATGAGTCGATGCAGTCGGATAGGATGGTGAGCCCCCTCGAATGCGATCCTGAGGAGTCGTCAATCGCGGCTGAAGCCAAGCTCGTGGATCAGTCACATGAAGATCATTCCACGAGTCTTGAAGAGCCTATCCACACTCGGACCCTAGCCGAGCTCTACTTTTCGCAAGGCTTTGTGGGCCAAGCACTGCACGTATATCGTCACCTGAACTCGGTGCAGTCCGATGCCGCGGACATCAACGCCCGAATCACCGAACTTGAGGGCATCCTTTGTTCGATAGCCGGAGATCCGACTCCGACTGGCGGCACCCTAGAGCCAGTCACAAAGAACACCGAGCCTGCGTCTGATATTGGAAAAAAAGAAAATCTTAACAGAGGGTTAGCGGAGCCAGGGTCTTTTTATGAGGGAGAGGTTGAAGCTCGAGAGGTAGACCTTGGTGAGGGCAGCAAGATCGATCAACCCGCCGCAAAACCATTTCGTTCACCTGACGGAGAGGATGGTGAGGCCCCGGTCAGTTTCGGCGGAGTCGAACCAGAAAAGATCGACCAATACTTTGATAAGCTCTTAGGATGGGAGACGGATAAAAAATGAAGATCGCGGTAATTCATGGCCCAAATCTCAGACTGCTCGGCAAACGAGAACCCGAGGTGTACGGTTCTAAGACTCTTGATGATGTGAATGTTGCGCTGGCTACACTAGCGGGAGAGATGGCTGCTGAGATCGAGGTATTCCAATCCAATCATGAAGGGGAGCTTCTCGATTACATCGAAGAGGCGGCTGAACGAGTGGACGGGTTCCTGATTAATCCTGGATCATACACTCATACATCGATTGCACTTCGAGATGCCTTGACCGGTGTCGATCGTCCATTCGTTGAATGTCACTTGTCGAACATTTCGAGTCGCGAGCGCTTTCGTCGCCACTCATACTTAGCACCAGTCGCGTCGGGTGTGGTTTATGGCCTTGGCATCCAGAGCTATCTTTTAGGACTGCGGGGGTTGCTCGCCCAACTAGAAAGCTGATCCCCGTTCCAAAGACTTGAAGAGAGACGACTTGCATGGCCAGTACTGCGGATTTCCGCAATGGGATGGTGATTGAGATCGACGGCGATCTCTGGTCCATTACCTACTTTCAGCACGTTAAGCCCGGCAAAGGAGGGGCGTTCGTTAGGACGAAGCTGAAGAACGTCCTGAGCGGCTCCGTAGTGGATAAGACTTATCGGGCCGGTGAAAAAGTGAAGGATGTTCGTCTAGAGCGTCGCCCGGTCAACTATTCATATACTGACGGTGACCTCTACTATTTTATGGATGTTAATACCTTTGATATGATCCCGATTCCGCGTGATTTGCTTGGTGCAGAACAACTGAGGTTTCTTAAGGAAAACATGGCATGTGAGGGATTGGTTCACGATGAGAAGGTTATCAGTGTAGAGCTTCCTCAGTTCGTGGAGCTGAAAGTCACCCAGACAGATCCCGGATTTAAGGGTGATACCGCGCAAGGTGCGACCAAGCCCGCAACACTTGAGACGGGTGCCGTAATCAATGTCCCACTATTCGTTGAAGAAGGGGACGTTCTCAAGATCGACCGTCGTGAAGAAAAGTATCTCTCTAGGGTAAACTCATGATCGATCTCGAATTCATCGAACGTCTAATAAGAGTGTTCGACGACAGCGGTGTTGATTCGCTGGAGATCGAACGCACGGGTACCCGTGTCAGCCTCTCGAAAACGCCCCCGTATGGGGGCGCTGCTCCTGTCGGAATGTCTGCTCCCGTACTTGTGCCGACCGGGTCTGCCTCAGATGACGTTCAAGTAGTTCAGCGCCCTGAGGAGGAAGAGACCTCTACTGCCAGTCACCTGATTGAGGTGACATCACCGATGGTGGGAACCTTCTATCGTTCGCCATCACCGGACACTTCACCCTACGTAGATGTCGGCTCTAAGGTTTCGGAGGGAGAGACACTCTGCATCATAGAAGCTATGAAACTGATGAATGAGCTGGAGTGTGAAGTTTCCGGTACCATCACCGAGATATGCATTGAAGACGCACAGCCCGTTGAATTCGGTCAGGTGTTGTTTCTCGTAGATCCTAGTTGATCCAAAGCTCTGTAGCAGACTAGACCCCTACATAGGGTTTGCAATGGACTCGATTCCCGTGCCGCATTCGGGGCGTTCGCGGTCCGGGAGGTAACCGTTTGTTTAACAAAGTACTAATTGCAAATCGCGGAGAGATAGCTCTCCGTATCATTCGCGCCTGCCACGAGCTTGGCGTCAAGACGGTAGCTGTTTATTCGGAGGCGGACCGAGAATCTCTTCATGTCCGGTTCGCAGATGAAGATGTCTGCATTGGTCCTGCTGCGGCTGCAGAGAGCTATCTCAATGCCCCCCGTATCATAGCGGCCGCTGAGGTCACCGGTGCGGAGGCGATCCATCCCGGTTATGGCTTCCTCGCTGAAAATGCCGAATTCAGTGAGATCTGCGCTCGCTCGGGTATCACTTTTATTGGTCCGACACCTGAGCAGATTCGTCTTATGGGTGACAAGGCAACAGCAAGGGAGACGATGGTGAAAACCGGAGTGCCGACTGTTCCTGGATCAGACGGAATCGTGCCGACCGTAGAGGAGGCGATTCCAATTGCGGAAGAGATTGGTTTCCCTGTCATGATCAAGGCGTCGGCGGGCGGTGGCGGGAAGGGCATGAGGGTTTCAATGGATGTTGATGAATTCCCTAAGCGTTTCGCGGCAGCGCAGAATGAGGCTCGAGCAGCATTTGCGAACTCTGACGTCTATCTTGAGCGCTGTATCCTCAAGCCCCGGCATGTTGAGATCCAGGTATTCGGCGATAAGCATGGGCGAGTGATGCATTTCGGGGAGCGTGATTGTTCGATACAACGACGTCATCAAAAATTGGTCGAGGAGGCTCCATCGCCTGGTTTGACAGCAGAGCTGAGAGCTGAGATGGGCGCGGCTGCTGTGCGTGCAGCAAAGGCGATTGACTATGTCGGCGCCGGTACGGTCGAGTTTCTTCTCGACCAGGATGGCTCCTTTTACTTTATGGAAATGAATACGCGGATCCAGGTTGAGCATCCGGTCACTGAAGTGACCACGGGATTCGATCTACTCAAAGAACAGATCCGGGTTGCTGCTGGAGAACCTCTTGCTGCGCCGGAGGGCGAGATAGTTCATCAGAGGCACGCGATTGAGTTCCGGATCAATGCTGAAGATCCTGACCGTAACTTCGCGCCGGGGCCGGGCACGATTACTGCCTTCCATCCACCGGGTGGCCCAGGGGTTCGACTGGATACGCATGTGTATGCCGGATACAGAGTCCCACCGCACTACGACTCGTTGCTTGCGAAGCTGATCGTTAGTGGAAAGACTCGCGAGGAGGCTATAGTCAGGGCCCGGCACGTGCTAGATCACATGGTCATAGAAGGCATTCCAACAACGATACCGTTCCTCCGCGAGATCGTGGATGACCAACACTTTGTCGAAGGGGATCTGGATACGGGGTTTGTTGCCCGAGTGATGGCCAAGGATCAGCCGGTCCAATGAGGATAGATACGTACTTTACTGTCCCAGAAGTCGATGGAATCGAGATCTCTGGTTCCACGGTCATAGTGATCGATGTTTTAAGAGCGACTACGACGATTGTCGAAGCGCTGGCAAATGGCGCGCGGGAGATTTTCCCAACCGAATCAACAGAGGATGCGGTGAAACTTGTTGCGTCGCTCGGTCGGGAGGATTCCCTGCTTTGTGGAGAGCGAAAAGCAGAGAAGGTGGAGGGATTCGATTTGGGCAACTCTCCGCACGAGTTCACCAGTGATGTGGTCGCGGGTAAAAAGCTTGTGATGAATTTAACGCATGCCACCAGAGCATTGCGGCTGGCGCAGGAAGGCGATCGAGTTCTCCCTTGTGCACTTACTAATCTAGGTTCGGTGGCGCTAGAGGTTTCGACGGCAGAGCATGTCTCCATCATTTGCATAGGACATGAGGATGCTTTTTCTATGGACGACGCTTTGTGTGCAGGGCACCTCATTGAAAGGATCCTTGCAGGTCCAAACTCGAAGAAAGATGGAGATTCCGAATTGAATGACGCGGCTCGGGCGGTCCGTGCGTTTGCTCAAGCTCGAAAGCCAACAAAGCGTTTCCTGAGTCTCTCCGCTGCAGGGCGCGCCGTGATCGGAGTGGGCCTAGAGGATGACCTCGCACTATGTGCAGAGGTCGATCGTCATGATGTTTTGGTTGAGATGCTAGACCAGTCGATCACCCGAGCCGGAGCATGATCGGAGAGTGAGCCCCAAGAAAAAGACCTCGAAGAGGGGGCGATCCAAGAAGAACAAGGATAGAAACAGCTTGCTGTCTCGAGAGCAACAGCGAGAGGTCGCGGCAGTAGCGGTACTCGGGATCGCCGTTCTTTTTTCGCTCTCACTTTTTCCGGCTGAGGTCTTTGGTTCGCGCAGTTTAGAGTGGTTCCCCTCAGGCAACATGGTGGGGGTCTTTGGCGTTACGATTCGCGACATTTTGTTTTCCCTAGTAGGTGTCGCGTCGGTCATAGTGCCGGTGGTTGTCATCTTCCTCGGGCTGCAACTGGGTGGGTGGATGGTTTCGTCGAGGGCTTTGCGCTTCGGGCTCCTCTTTTTTGGAATGCTTTTTCTCGTCCCGATTGCTACTTGGATTGCGACACAGTCGCCAGTGTCCGCGGGGTGGATCGGCACGACGTTAGGGCATCCTCTGGTCGGATTGCTTGGAGTGGTGGGAGGCACGGTCGTGACGACAACTGCGTTCGTTGCTCTCAGTGTAACAACTTTGGGGTGGAATCCCCTGAGATTGGTGGGGCGAGGGTTTATGGTCGGTGGTGATGCGGCTAGTCGAACGATGAAAGTCGTTGCTGATCGCGGTCGGGAAGTGGCAGCTCAGGCAATTGCGGATCAACGTGAGCGCGAGCTTGCGAACCAGGTCGTGCTTCCAGTGGAGGGGATGGAACCAGAGTGGGCAAAGGAGGAGGACAGCCCTGAAGATGTTACATGCTCCTTAGAGCAATCGACTGCTGATCCATTGTCCGAGCTGTCTGCGGACGTGGAGATTACCTGTGAAGACGAGCAGGACGACGATCCTGAAACTTCTGACATAGGCACTGGATACGAAGTAGCGTCTGATGAAGTCGGGGACGAGCCTGCTGAGGAGGTCACCTCAGAAAAAGACTCGAAGGATGAAGGGTCAGATCCGTCAGGTATAGACGATCAGGCTGGATTGGATGACCCAAATGCGGGAGTCCTAGTGGAGCACGAGGTTCCGCCAGTAGATCTTCTAAGCGCTCCAGAGAGTGCGGACCGTGCGAGTATGGAGAGACAGCTTGATGCGCTCGGTCAGGTGCTCATTGAAAAACTTGCGACTTTCAACATCAAAAGCTCTCTCGGCGGGCGCACAACAGGTCCTGTTGTGACCCAGTTCGAAGTTGTACCAGCGCCAGGCGTGAAGGTGAACCGTATTGCGAATCTTGACGCGGATTTAGCATTAGCGATGAAAGCTCGAACGATCCGGATCGTGGCGCCTATTCCGGGCAAAGGAGCTGTCGGTGTTGAGATCCCGAACCCAAATGCCGAGATCGTCAACCTACGTGAGATCCTCGAAGCTCGAGAGTTTGGCGTGGCCAAAGGGGTGCTACCTCTCGCCCTAGGGAAAGACCTGAATGGCAAACCATATGTTTCGCCACTCGAGAAGATGCCTCATGTATTGATCGCCGGTGCGACTGGGGCTGGAAAATCGGTGTGTCTCAACACGATAGTGACGAGTTTGGTATACCGGCACACACCAGAAACGCTTCGCCTCCTCTTGATTGACCCCAAGATGGTTGAGCTCTCCGTCTATTCGCGATTGCCTCATCTCCGTCACAACGTGGTGACCGACCCTCGGGATGCTGCGGGGGTGTTGAAATGGGCAGTGATGGAGATGGAACGTCGCTATGAACTCCTCAAGGCGAACTACGTCCGTTCGATTGGCGAGTTCAACAATAAGGTGCGAGACGGCCAGACACTCCGTCGCAGCACTCCCAAAGGCCATGACGCAGACGAGGATAGGTGGATCTACTCGGAAGGCATCATGCCATATATAGTCGTTGTTGTAGACGAGCTCGCCGACCTAATGATGACTGTGCAGTCTGAAGTAGAGAAGCCTCTTACGCAGCTCGCTCAAAAAGCGCGAGCCATTGGCATTCATTTGATCGTAGCGACACAGCGTCCTTCTGTGAACGTTATTACTGGGCTGATAAAGGCCAATTTCCCAACTCGGATCGCGTTCCGGGTGGCATCTAAGACTGATTCACGAACTATTCTTGACCAGAACGGGGCCGACGCGCTACTGGGCAATGGTGACATGCTCTTTTTGCCACCGGGAGGTAGTGTGCCTGTTCGGATCCAAGGAGCGTTCCTTCCAACAGAGGATACAGAGCGTCTGATGGGGTGGTATGTGGAACTGCTCGATCGTCATGCGGAAGAGGTCGGTCATTCGATCGACGTGGCCAATGAGCCGGATATCCTGGAGGAAGTGCGGGGTGCGGAACTAGAGGAGTCAGAAGCGGGCCCTGACGAAATCAAGGGTGACTGGGACGGCCTTTTTGTGAAGGCAGCGGAGGTCTGCATCCAGAATGGGACGGGATCTACGTCGCTCTTGCAGCGTAAGCTGGGAATAGGATACGGACGAGCAGCCCGGATAGTGGACCAGCTTCACGATGCGGGAGTGCTCGGTCCGTCGGAAGGCTCGAAGGGCCGTGAGGTCCTAATGATGTTAGACGAGCTAAAAAAGTTTATGGCTGGAGACTGATCCGATGTCGGAGATAGGTGTGACCCGTTTTTCGGGGTCGGTCTCCTGGTGGGTGGCGTTGGGATTGGTACTGGTGATTGGATGGCATCCCAGTAACGCCAGCGCCCAAGACAAAGGTCTTGAAGTTCTTAACCAAGCGGCAGTTCGTTATGGGGCCGTCGAGACACTCTGTGCCGACTTCACACAGCACTTATATGTGCCGCTTCTTGGCAGTGAGCGCACCGGAACCGGTCGCCTGTGTCAAGCTAAGCCGAACCTCTTTGCGATGCGCTTCGATAACCCGAAAGGGGATCTCATCGTGGTCGACGGGATGTTTGCATGGGTGTATTTCCCAAGTAACGATGAGAAAACCGTCCTTAAGACGTCGGCGGATCGGAGCGCGGGAGGAAGGGATTTTCATCGAGAATTTCTTGAGAACTCGGGTGCTAAATACGAGATCACGTACGAAAGTGCGGAGGATGTTGAGGAATGGTCGACTCATCGTCTACGAATGGTACCTAAGCGCAGCATGAGCTTCCGCTTTGCCACGATCTGGATCGATCGGGGTGCACCTGTGTTACGCCGCATCCAAATGGAGGAAGCCAACGGTAATGTTCGGACCATCACGATGGAAAATGTTGGATTCGACGCTGACCCCGGATCGGACTATTTCACATTTGCGCCTCCATCTGGAGCACTGGTGATGGTCCGCTGATGGGAGGCCTGGGATGAATCGGAGCAGGGATCTTCCTGTCTTTCCTCTGTCTCGAACTCCGGTCCGCTCTGACGTTTCGAATGACGTGGAAATCGTTCGTCACGAATTCGATGCTGTGGGTGAGTTAGATGGGCCGCGGATAGCACTGGTGACACTGGGGTGTGACAAGAACACGGTGGACTCAGAACGCACCATGGCAGCTCTTTTGGGGCATGGGGCTCGCGTCTCATCCGATATCCAAGACGCAGAAGTCATAATCGTGAACACATGTGGTTTTATCCGGTCGGCTAAGGAGCAATCGATCGAGACTATTTTGGACGCATGTGCGATGAAGGGCGAAGGGGACGTTCGAGCTGTAGTTGCTGTGGGGTGTTTGGTTCAACGACACGGCGATGAACTCGCCAAGGAGATCCCCGAAGTCGATCTTTTTCTGGGCCTCACCGAACTGCCGAGATTAGTAACGGAGCTTAGGGGCCTCGGATTCTTGCCGGATAAGTCGACAGCTGTCCCGCTAATGGAGAGGCCGCTCCGCCTGCTTTCAAGCGAGTCGCGTCACACGTCCTACCTGAAGGTTAGTGAGGGTTGTGACCATACGTGTGCGTTCTGCGCTATCCCGATGATGCGCGGATTACACCGATCACAGCCGATGCATGACTTGGTAAGAGAAGCATCCGGTCTACATGCCGCTGGTGTGCAAGAGATCAACATCATATCACAGGATACGACGTGGTACGGTCGTGATCTTCGGCGACATGACTCTGAGGCACCGCTTCTGCCAGACCTTTTACGAGCTCTGCTCGAGGGTACGGCTGTTCCTTGGTACCGGCTCTTTTACATGTATCCGTCAGGTATCACTCGGGAATTGGTGGATTTGTTAGCATCTGAGAATCGAATCCTTCCCTACTTAGACATGCCTATTCAGCATGGTAGTGATCGAATTCTGACTCTGATGCGCCGACCGGAGCGAAGGAAGACGATCATCGAACGTACAGGTTGGCTGAGGGAAGCGATCCCTGGACTGACGCTTCGAACGACTGTGATAGTTGGTTTTCCCGGTGAGTCCGAGGGCGATTTTAGTCAAATGTTGGAGCTTCTCGAGGAGATTCAATTTGAACGGGTTGGTGCATTTACGTACTCAGTAGAGGAGGGAACACGAGCCGAAAGGCTCCCTGGTCACGTTCCACAGGACGTGATGGATGACAGACTGGAGGAACTAATGGAACTTCAACGAGCGATCTCGTTCGAGAGAAATTCTATGTATGTCGGCCGGGAGACAGATGTTCTTGTGGATCAACCTCTAAAAGATGATCCGGAGTATGGGGCGGTCGGTAGAACAGCGGGCCAAGCCCTGGATGTGGATGGGGTGACCCATTTGATAGGCTCGGGCGTGTGGAACCCAGGAGAGTTTGTTCGAGCTCGTATAGTGGGCGCACATGACTACGATCTAGTTGCCGAAATTGTTGAGACAACTGATCAATCGGGATCCCCCTGATGACGGTTTGCAGGGAGCTCGTCGGTGCGGTTGTCTCGTTGGCGGTTCTTGGTTCCAGCGTCTGCGCTCAGGACACCTCGGCTGTCAGCAACGAGCATCTCTCGTTTCGTGGGGTTGCACTCGAGTATGGCTACCTGTGGGCGGACCGCGTAATCAATACGACATCGTACGGAGTGCGTTTTGATCTCGGGTATGCCGGCACTGGGGTGCGTGTTGTTCCTTCACTGATGTACTGGACCTCACCAATGAACCAGGGTGAGATAGTAGAGTTTCAGGATCGTGTTCAGGATCTTGTTGCGGAGCAGAATGATGGCGTGCGACCTACCCTAGACCTAGGGCGAATCGACTACACTGATATTGCTGTCGGTGCAGACGTACATGTCGTCTGGGAACTTCCGATGGACGTCCTGACGTTCGGAGGGTTGGGTGTTACTGCTCACATCATGGATGGAGATGGTGAGGTTATCAGAGGTACTTTCGTAGAAGACCTTCTGGACTCGGTGGAGGCAGGCTTCAACCTTCACGTCGGCACCGAGTACCCAATCACTGATGGTATGCGCTTCTATGCTAACGGGCGGTATGAGGTCATGCCTGATCTGCAGTACCTTCAGGTACGTTTGGGTTGGCAGTTTATGTGGGGTCCTAATGTGCCAGGCGAAGGTAGAGGTAGTAATTAACTCCCGTTCGCGTAGCTCTTGGAAGAGTGTGGGCACAGATCGTTCAAGGGTAGATCCGGCAAAAGAAATTTTCGAAAGATAGGGTGACTCGTGAGCGGAATCACTAGACCCTCGTGGGTCCCTCGTTTAGTTTTCTTCACTCTAGCCTGACCGAACTGTTGGAGCAGGATATGAAGCAGGGGATTCATCCCGAATATATGGCGGCCCAAGTCGTCTGTGCATGCGGGACCCGGTTCGAAACGATGGCGACACAAGATGAGGTGCACGTAGAGATCTGTTCGACGTGTCACCCCTTCTATACTGGCAAGCAGCGTCTGGTGGACACTGCCGGTCGTGTCGATCGATTCAAGAAGAAGTACGACAAGAACGCCGAGTAAAAAGGCGGGCTCTGTAGGCGCGTAATCGCGCGTGCGGCCCTTCATACCATGAAGGCTTTCCTTATCGACCCACTGCTCGACGATCGACTTGCTGAAGTCAAACGTCGTTTCGAGGGGGTGGAAGAAGCGCTTTCCAGTCCCGAAGTCTTGGCGGACCCAAAAAGGATACGGGAGCTAAGTCAGGAGCGTTCTTGGCTTGAGCCGATCGTTATCTGTGGAACTGAGTTGCGAGCGGCATTGCAAGAGTGCGAGGGGGCGATTGAACTAATCGGGACGTCGGAGGATCCCGAAATGGCCGCACTCGCAGAAGAAGAAGCCCGAATTCTCGAGGGCAGGATTGAGATTCTGACTGGAAAAGCGAAAGAGCTTCTGATTCCCCCTGATCCCTTAGGCGATCGCCCAGCTGTGATCGAGATCCGGGCCGGTACAGGGGGCGACGAGGCCGGATTGTTCGCAGCGGACCTTATGAGAATGTATCGGCTATACGCGGAGCGGGCCGGTTGGGCGATCGAACTTGTCGATATTTCAGAGGGTATCCCTGGTGCGGTAAAAGAGGCTGTGTTCACTGTGAGAGGTAAGGGCGTCTACGGGCGCCTGCGTCGCGAGTCGGGCGTGCATCGTGTACAGAGAGTCCCTGCGACAGAGAGCCAAGGACGGATCCACACATCTGCTGCGACGGTGGCGGTACTTCCGGAGGCTGAGGACGTTGACGTTGACATCGATCCAAATGAATTGCGGATCGATACATTCCGCTCTTCAGGTCCAGGTGGCCAATCAGTGAATACTACTGATTCGGCGATCCGGATTACTCACATACCAACAGGTCTTGTGGTGTCGTGCCAGGATGAAAAGTCCCAACACAAGAACAAGGCAAAGGCTTTGAAGGTGCTTCGGAGCCGGCTATTGGACTTAAAGATTGCCGAATCGGAGGCTGAACGTGCTCGGGAGCGGAAGACCCAGATAGGGACGGGTGACCGTTCCGCAAAGATCCGCACCTACAACTTTCCTCAGAATCGGGTGACTGATCACCGAATTGGTCTGACATTATACTGTCTTAGCGAGATTTTAGACGGTGATCTCGAGGAGGTGACTACAGCACTCCGATTGGCCGAGCAGCAAGAGCGGATGGAGGAGCGTGAGGCATGAAGAGCAGGGGGGACAGTCACCGAGGCGCAGTTGTCTCATCTGCCTCAGCTGACCAGTGGTCGGACTCAGATCCATGGACTTTGCTCAGGCTCATTCTCTGGAGTTCAGAATATCTTGAGGGGAAGGGGCTGTCGTCGGGTCGCCTCGATGCAGAGCACCTCCTCGCTCATGTTCTAGGTACCGGGCGTCTCCAGCTTTACATGGATTTCGAGCGGCCTCTCAAGCAAGAAGAGCTGAATCAATTCCGGCCGCTTCTTAAGCGGAGGGCAAGCCGTGAGCCGCTCCAGTACATACTTGGGTGCCAGCCGTTTCGTGAGCTTGAGCTGAGCGTTTACCCAGGTGTCTTGATTCCGCGGCCTGAGACAGAGCAGCTAGTCGATGAAGTGCTTGCTTGGTTCCTAAGAGAAGAAGTTGATAGACCAACGGCACTGGATGTTGGAACTGGCAGTGGAGCCATCGCCCTCTCTCTTGCAGCCGAATCCGGTGCCAAAGTCGTAGCGACAGATATCAGCAGCGTGGCACTAGGCCTCGCTCGGTCTAATGCAGAGGCGGCTGGCCTAGAGGCCCTCATTGAGTTCCGAGAGGGCCGTATCTTCGAACCAATCCCAGCCACGGTTAGGTTCGATGCAATCGTTTCGAACCCGCCGTATGTGAGGGAGGTGGACGAACTGCTTTTGGAGCCCGAGGTACTCGATTGGGAACCGCGAGAAGCATTATTTTCTGGGAAAGACGGACTCGACGTCATTCGTGGTTTGGTTGCAGGTGCATTCCAATACCTTAGGCCCGGTGGCTTGTTAGCCTTAGAGGTTGGACTAGGCCAGGCACGGGAGGTGGCCCTTCTGCTTGAAGATTCGGGGCACTATACAGACGTCCGAATTAAGCGGGACCATGCAACATTGGAACGATTTGTCATCGCCCATGTGCAAATGGGCGATGAACACGCGCGGGCTGAACAGCCCCTCTCAAAAGGAGATGTATGAGATGGCGGGTATTTTCGATATGGCAAAAGATCTGGGTAATGCGCTGGCTCGTACGGACGAGTATCAGAATCTGAAGAGGGCATCTGATGCCGCGGAAGAGGATCGCGATTTAGTAGACTTGAAGAACCGCATCCAGTCGATTGAGTCAGAACTCCAGGCCAGTCTGCAGTCGGGTCAGGAACCGAGTGAAGAATTGAAGTCTTCCTATGCGAAGACAGCGGAGGAATTACAGGCTATGCCCGCGTTCCAGCGAGTGATTGCAGCGCAGACGAACTTTGAGAAGATCATGTATAAGGTGAACGAGACGGTGGCGAAGGGTATTGAAGAAGGCGCTCAGAGTCGCATCATTATCGCCTCGTGAGTGTATTGCTCTCCGCTGATCTGCGTTCAACAACGAACTGACTAGAGGACAACTTGAAAAAGCCCGAAGAGATCAAGCCGGCCGAGGGTAAGCTCGGCGTACTCCTCCCTGGATTTGGGGCGGTGGCGACGACATTTGTTGCTGGTATAGAGGCGGCCCGCGAGGGCCTAGCAAAGCCGATCGGATCACTTACGCAGATGAATACAATTCGACTCGGCAGGCGGAGCGATGACAACACTCCTCTGATAAAAGACTTCGTTCCTCTGGCTGGCCTCGAAGATCTGGTATTCGGAGCCTGGGACCCAATTCCGGACAATGGTTATGACAGCGCAGTCAATGCGGGTGTGCTCCACAAGGAGAACCATTTAGATCCGATCAAGGATTTCCTCTCGTCGATAAAGCCAATGAGGGCGGCATTCAGTCCGGAGTATGTCAAAAAACTGGATGGGACAAACAAGAAAACTGGGACTAAGAAAGAGCAGGCCGAAGAGATCCGGACCGATATCCGCACCTTCATGGAGAAGCATGGGTGTGACCGCGCGGTGATGGTATGGTGCGCGTCAACAGAGGTGTTTTTGCGTCCCGGTGCGGCTCACGAGACTATCGAGGCATTTGAGGCTGCCATGGAGCGTAATGATCCAGAGATCGCTCCGAGCATGCTATATGCTTATGCCGCGATAATGGAAGGGGTGCCATACGCCAACGGTGCCCCCAACCTTTCTGCTGACATTCCTGCACTAGAATCACTCGCGAAGGAAAAGGGAGTGCCAATCGCTGGAAAGGATTTTAAGACTGGCCAGACATTGATGAAGACTATCTTGGCTCCTGGGTTCAAGACCCGGATGCTTGGACTTTCGGGTTGGTTCAGCACCAATATCCTAGGAAACCGTGATGGTGAGGTTCTAGACGATCCGGAGTCATTCAAGACAAAGGAAGAGTCCAAGCTTGGGGCGCTTGAGCACATTCTCCAGCCTGAAAAATACCCTGATCTGTATGAAGACATGTATCACAAGGTGAGGATCAACTATTACCCTCCGCGAGGTGATAACAAAGAGGGGTGGGACAACATCGATATCTTTGGTTGGATGGGGTACCACATGCAGATTAAAGTTGACTTCCTTTGCCGAGATTCGATTCTTGCAGCCCCGATTGTGCTCGACTTGGCGCTCTTCCTAGATCTTGCGGGCCGAGCAGGCCTGAGCGGCATTCAGGAATGGCTTTCGTTCTACTTCAAAGCCCCTCAGACGGCGCCTGGGCTCTATCCTGAGCACGACATCTTCATCCAACATTGGAAACTGAAAAACACGTTGCGCTGGATGATGGGCGAGGAGATGGTTACGCACCTCGGGGTTGAGTATTACGACTGAGTTGACGAAGCGGCCCACGACTCCGTTGTTCATCGTACTCGAGGGGGGAGATGGAGCAGGTAAGACCACACAGGTCACCCTCTTATCCCTGTGGTTTGATGATCTAGGACTCTCGTACGTATCAACGCGTGAGCCCGGGGGCACCGCGGTTGGAGAGGCGATCCGGGAGATCGTACTAGCAGGTCCAGAGATGGATATGCCGGCAGAGACCGAACTGATGCTCATTCTCGGTGCAAGAGCCGCTTTCGTTCGTGATGTAGTGAGACCTGCGCTGGCCGACGGGAAGCTTGTGATTGCTGATCGATTCTCTTTGTCGACAATGGCTTACCAAGGCTATGGCCGTGGCCTTGATCTTGATCAGGTTAAAAGGACGGTCACGATAGCAACTAGAGGCCTGACTCCAGATCTCTACATTGTGCTCGACTTGCCCGGTGATGAGGGTGAGGATAGGCAGAGTAGGGAGGCAGAGAGTCCCGACCGAATTGAAGCGGAGGGTCGATCCTTCCGTGATACAGTGCGAGAGGCCTATCTTCATCTTGCGGCAACAGAGCCGGACGTCACTGTGGTTTCGGCTATGGGTACTCCGGAAGAAGTGCAAGGTAGGATTCGGGAAGAACTCGTCGCTCGATTCCCAGCTACCTTCACCGATTCAGAGATGATCGAACCCGGAGGTGCGGGGTAGATAAAGTTTCGGCTACGTCCGCGGTTTAAATCAGTTGAAAAGGCAAGGCGATGAAGCGTAGCGTGGTGTCTCCGGTGCTGGTAGCCTTCTTTTCGGTGGTCGCCGGTGGATGGTTACTGCAAGAGGGCGTCTCACGGGCGAACGAAGTATACGTGCACGCCCGCGTGCTTCAGGAAGTGGTTGACCGAGTTTTCAGTAGCTTTGTAGACGAGGTTGATCGGGATCTCCTCTACAATTCAGCAATTGAAGGATTGATTCGGGAACTGGGAGACCCTCATTCATCTTTCCTTCCCGCGTCCGAATACGAGAATCTTCGTATTCGAACCGAAGGAGAGTATGGTGGTGTTGGGCTTGAGGTAGTAGATCGCGGAGGGTACGTCACGGTTGTGAGTCCCATCCCCGGTGGACCAGGCAATCGAATTGGGATTCGCGCGGGGGATCAGTTTTACGAGATAGCAGGCGTTGCCGCCGATACAATGTTTACCGACCAAGCGGTGGAATTACTTCGGGGTCGTCCAGGCACTGATGTCACAGTTCGTATGCTGCGGCCTGGACTCGAAGATCCAATCGAATTCACGATTACCCGTGAAGAGATTGTCCTCAGGGCGGTGCCATTCTCGGTGATACTCGATGATCAGGTTGGGTACGTTCCTCTTACCTCATTCCGTGAGACGTCTGCGACAGAGCTTAGAACTGCGATCGACTCGCTTCGTGAGGAGGGTATGAGGTCGCTGGTGTTGGATCTCAGGGGTAATCCTGGTGGTCTCCTTGACCAAGGGATTGAGGTGACTGATCTGTTCCTGTCAGAGGGTCAGAACATTGTCGAAACCCGGGGTAGGGATGCCAGCCAGAATGAGCTGTACGCCGCAGAAAATCCGGATCAGTATCCGGAAATGCCCTTGGTCATCCTAGTGGATGAGGGCAGTGCGTCGGCCGCCGAAATAATAGCGGGTGCCTTGCAGGATCACGATCGTGCGATCCTCGTGGGTGAAACAACATTTGGGAAGGGCTCTGTCCAAAGCCTCTACCGGCTCACTGGAGGAGATGTGCTCCGACTGACTACGGCCAAATGGTATACACCAGTTGGGCGTTCAATACACTCAGATCAGGATTCCGGCCTAGCATCTTCGGTGCAATCAGAGGGGGAATGGGCGTATGCGATAACCGGGCAGATGGTGGAGCCGGTGAGCATAGAAGGGCGTCCAGAGTTCCTATCTGCTGGAGGTCGGACTCTCTATGGCGGCGGCGGAATCACTCCGGACGTTCATGAGTATCCGGAGACCCTTGGCCTCGTAGAGTCTGGGGGGGTGCTACGTTTGTTTCAGAGGGGTGGTGGCTTCTCAGAGGCACTCTTTGATTATGCAGTCGGCTATGTCGCGGATCGCCCGAATATTGAGGTTGGGTTTTCATTGACAAACGAGGATATCCAAGCGTTCTACAGCATATTGGAAGAGGCTGCGGGTGTCGTCGATTCGAAAGAGTTCCAGGCAGCTGAGCGATTCGTGCGTTACCATATGGAGCGAGAGATTGCTCTACAGGCTTGGGGCGCAGGTGGAGAATTTCATCAGCTGCAATCGCACGACCGTCAGCTCTCGCGCGCGTTGGGTTTACTTCGAGAGGTCCAAACGCCTGCCGAATTGGTCACTGCCGCCTTGGAAGTAAAACCGGACGAGATCCCGGACTGGCAGAATTAGCAAGCTGACAAAAGGCTTAGTGAGCGATTCCCATGATTGATGTGCTAACATGAGTACGATTGAGGTCGTCCGGGGGGGTATCGTCGAGTCACGCCATCAAGTTCACGTAGTTGTTGTAGACGGATCCGGTACTATTCTCGGTTCCGTAGGGGATGCAAATCGCTATACGTACTATCGCTCGGCTGCCAAGCCAATACAGGCCCTTCCTCTCGTAGAGGAAGGAGTGCTAGATGCTTTCGGACTGACCAGTGAGGAACTTTCCCTGTGCTGTGCCTCGCATGAAGGTGAAGATGTTCACGTAGATTGCGCACGTTCAATCTTGAGTAAGGTGGGGGCGGATGAATCTCTTCTCCGTTGCGGAGCGCAGATACCGTTCTCGCCCGAGGCCGCTCGTAAGTTGTCTGAAGCTAAGGAACAGCCGAGCCGAATCCACAACAACTGCTCAGGAAAGCACGCGGGTATGATCGCACTGGCAATTGCTATGGGTTGGGATCCGATTGATTACCATCGAGCTGATCACCCGGTTCAGCAACGTATGCTCGAAGAGGTGATACGCTTTTCCGAAGTTTCTGCCGGTCGGGTTGCCACGGGGGTGGATGGATGTGGCGTTTTGTGCTTTGCTGTGCCCCTTCGCGACATGGCTCGATCATTCGCAGGGTTTGCGGTTCAGTCTGACCGAGGCGATGCGGCGCATCGTATCGTGGATGCCATGACATCAGCACCATTTATGGTCGGTGGGACTGGACGTACTTGCACTGAAGTAATGGAGATCGCCGGAGACCGCGTCTTTGTAAAACTGGGTGCTGAGGGCGTATACGTAGCAGGACTTAGACGGTTGGGACTGGGGGTGGCGATAAAGGTGGAGGACGGAGGGCGTCGTGCTGTTGAAGCTGCGCTGGTCCACACACTGCAATCGCTAGGAGTTATTACGGATGGAGAGTCTCATAGCCTGAGAAGGCACGGTCGCCCTGTTTTGAGGAACACACGGAATGAGATCGTTGGTCAACTCAGGCCGTCCTTCGATCTTACGATGGCCGGTTTAGGTCCGAGCGGCTGATGTTCGTCGACCGGGCTATGGTAGAAGTCATAGCAGGAGATGGAGGGTCGGGGGCTGAGGCTTTTCGTCGTGAATCGGGCGTACCTCGCGGCGGTCCGGCGGGAGGGGATGGAGGGAAAGGGGGCGATGTAGTTGTCCGCGCCGATACTCAGCTTACCACACTTCTAGATTACAGCTATCGCAGGCACTACAAAGCGGAACGCGGTTTGCATGGGGAGGGAAGCAAGAGAACCGGGAAATCAGGTGAGGACCTAGTACTTCTTGTCCCCCCAGGCACTGTCGTGTATAACGCTGAAACAGAGGAGCTGATTGGAGAACTCCTTGAGGAAGGCCAAACAGTGGTCGTCGCTCGTGGAGGACGTGGAGGACGTGGCAATGCACGTTTCGCGACAGCAACTAACCAGGCACCGACAAAGTGGGAGTCCGGACAAGCAGGCGAAGAGAAGGTAGTGCGGCTCGAGCTGAAATTGATCGCGGATGTAGGACTCGTTGGGGAGCCGAATGCCGGAAAGTCGACGTTCCTTGCGACCGTGACTGCCGCTCAGCCCAAAGTTGCTGACTATCCGTTCACAACGCTTTCCCCGAATCTGGGTGTCGTCCAGCTCTCGGGGTTTCGCTCGTTCGTCATTGCCGATATTCCAGGCATCATTGAAGGAGCGCACGAGGGGAGGGGGCTAGGTCACCAGTTCCTTAGGCATATTGAGCGAACGCGGATCCTGCTTCTCATGATTCCTGTTGATTCTGTCGACCCGCAAGCGGAGTTAGACCGCTTGCGTTCAGAGCTGGAGGCCTATTCGGCGGATCTGGCGTCAACGCCGTATTTAGTTGCCCTTACCAAAGTCGATATGCTCTCCGAAGACGCAGAGTTGCCGAAGATCGAAACGGGAAATGCCATGGGCATCGTTTCCCTTTCATCAGTCACGCGTACACACCTAGAACTTGTTCTCGAGCGCTTGTGGAGTGAGAGTCAGAGGGTGGTGCAAGAGGAGCGAGGAAGCGGGAAGCAAGACCAGTGGTGGGCGCCCTGACAGCTTCTTTTGTTGGCGTTTCCAGGGATCCGATAGATACACGGGTCACTTCTCGCGATAGCCATTATCGGAATGGGTAAGCCTAGTGTGAGTGTGTCATGTTCGTCTGTATCTGCTACTGAGGCATTTTCGGTCTATGTGCACGCTCCATTCTGCGCTCGCCGCTGTGTGTATTGCGATTTTGCAGTCACTGTTAGAGCAGAGGGAGGCCTCGACGGATGGGTTCAGGGACTCCGCTCCGAAATCGCTCTGATTGAGGAGGAGAACCTCTTTGTGATGGCTGATCAACTGGACACACTTTATGTCGGAGGTGGTACACCGTCCCTTTTAGGTCCCAAAGCAATGTCAAAACTGGCACGGGTGATAGGGTCGCAGCGTCTTACGAGTCAGGATCTCGAGTGGACGGCAGAAGCGAATCCCGAAAGCTTTTCGTCCCAAGTTGCGGAAGAATGGAGAGCAGTGGGTGTGAATCGGATCAGCCTCGGTGCGCAGACCTTCGATGCCGAAGCGTTAAAATGGATGGGCCGCTTGCACGGGGCGGAAGGTCCACTTAAAGCGATTGAAGGAGCAAGGGGCTGTGGTATAGAAAATGTGAGCATCGATCTCATCTTCGGATTACCGATTCATATTGGTCGGTCGTGGGAGGATGATCTTCGACGTGTAATAGACTTAGATGTCCCACACATAAGTCTCTATGGACTGACCGTAGAGCCTGGGACACACCTCGGCCAAGAGGTGCGAAAGGGGAGAGAACCGGCGGTTGACGAAGATCAATACCGGAAAGAGTTCCTAATGGCTGCTGAGGCACTAACGGCGTCAGGATATCGTCATTACGAGGTATCAAATTTTGCCCGTCCCGGCTTCGAATCTCGGCATAACGCTGCGTACTGGTCTGGTGACCCCTATCTAGGCCTAGGTAATAGCGCTCACAGCTTCGCACCTCCGGTACGACGTTGGAATCTTCATTCTTGGGAACACTATCAGGCCGCGGTAGATGCTTCTAAATCACCAGAGGCTGATAGGGAGGTTCTAGACGAAGCGGCATCTCGACTAGAGCGAGTTTGGCTTGACCTCCGAACGATTGATGGAATACCGCGGCCTACGGCAGGAACACCACAGGATAGGCTGGCACGCGACTGGGTCGAACGAGGACTAGCGGCTTGGGTAGAGGACCGCTGTGTACTGACACCAGAGGGTTGGTTGATCTTGGATCAGTTGGCGGTTGAGTATGAAACGTCGGCATTGGGTTGACCCTTTACCTCCGGCCTCCCGAAATTCGATGATGACTTCACTCAATCATCGCGATACGGTAGGAACGGATCTCACAGACCGGGAACGTCAGGTCTTGGAGGCCGTAGTCCGCACATACGTGGATACCGCTGAACCAGCCGGTAGTAGAACCGTTTCTAGCGTTTTTGACCTTGGGGTGTCGGCCGCGACGATTCGCAACACCATGAGTGATCTCGAGGAGAAGGGGTATCTCTTCCACCCTCACACTTCGGCGGGCAGAGTCCCAACTGACCGGGCGTATCGTTTTTTCGTGGACCGGCTGATGGAACCTCATGAACCTTCAAGTCGTGAACGTATTCGTTTGGAGGAGGAGATTGAACGCTCGGGTTCGTTCGCGGTAGAACAGCTCGTGCGACATGCGACCCGCGCGATGAGTCTCATTTCCAATGAGTTAGGTGTAGCAGTCGCTCCTAGGATAAACGAAGCCAATCTCGAAAGGCTCGAACTCATCAAGGTTTCGAGTAGCAAAGTTCTGCTGGTCGCTACGATAAGGGGTGGCCTTGTGAGAACGGTTTATGCCGACCTTCCGGTCGAGATTGATGAAGAGACGCTACTTACTGTGACTCGGGCACTCAATGAACGACTCGCTGGCCTCTCGTTCTCAGAGATTCGTCGGTCGTTGCCCGATCGCTTACGTGATTCAGTATCGAGTAAAGTAGGCTCCGATCTTATGAACGTGTTCGTTCAGTCAGGCTCGGAACTTTTCGATATTCAGGCTCTCGATGACACAAGTCTTCATTTAGGTCCCACAAGTGTGCTAGCCGGTCAGCCGGAGTTCGAAAGTGGGGAGCAGTTGAAGGGGTTGATTCAGCTGACGGAGCAGAGAGATCTTTTAGCTCAAACGGTAGGGAGCCGAAGACATGGCGGAAGACTTCGGATCACCATCGGTGAAGAAAATGACTCCACCGCACTCTCAGATTTCACCCTCGTCACAGCGGAGTACCACGTCGGCGATCTTAAGGGGGTGATTGGTGTCATAGGTCCGACGCGAATGCCGTATGAAAAAGTCGTTACCATCGTCGATTACACCTCTACGTTGGTGACTCGCATTCTGGCACCATGACATTAAGCGGTCTCACGCTACGGAGACTGTTTTCGTCCACCAGGGAATAGATGTCTAATTATTATCAGCTGCTCGGAGTGTCTCACGAGGCAAGTTCTGAGGAGATCAAGAAAGCCTACCGAAAGCTTGCACTCGAGTACCACCCGGACCGAAATCAAGGTTCTCCGGACGCTGAAGAGCGCTTTAAGGAGGTGACGGAGGCCTACGAGGTACTTCGAGACTCAGAGAAGCGCGCTATCTATGACCGCTACGGTAAGGAGGGTCTGCGCGGAAGCAGTCAAGCATCTGGTGCGGCAGGATTCGATTTCAGTGACGCGATTGATGTCTTCATGCGCGATTTCGGCGGTTTCTCGGGGTTCGAAGATATGTTTGGGATGCGTGGAGCACGCAGTCAGCGTAATTCGAGGCGTCAGGCTCAGCCGGTGCGTATCCGTCTCCCACTAACGCTAGCAGAGGTTGCGACCGGGGTGACAAAGACTGTGAAGGTTGCTTTACTCGACGAGTGTGCGGCGTGCGACGGCAGTGGAGCGCAGGCGGGTACTCGTCCACAACCTTGCACTAATTGCGGTGGTGCCGGTGAGGAACGTCACGTGCAGCGATCGGCTTTTGGTCAGTTCGTAAGTGTGCAACCATGTCGGACCTGCGGAGGTGAAGGGCGGGTTATAGCCGAGCCGTGCTTGCAGTGTTCGGGGGATGGAAGGGTGCGCTCCGAAAGATCTATCGAAGTGGAAGTTCCGGCCGGAGTAACATCTGATAACTTCCTGACGATCAGAGGTCGTGGGAACATGGGTCATCAGGGAGCTGGTCGGGGAGACCTGGTTGTTCTCCTCGAAGTCCAAGATGACCCAAGGTTTGTGCGCAACGGTTCTGACCTCATTTATGAATTACCGATAACATACACCCAAGCTGCACTGGGCACTGAGATCGATGTTCCGTCTATCGATGGTGCCGCTCGGGTGAGGATCCCGGCGGGTATCCAGAGTGGAGAACGGCTAAGCCTTAAAGAGCTTGGTCTGCCAGACCTCAATGGGAACGTTCGCGGTGATCAGATTATCAACATCTGCGTTTGGACTCCTCATGACCTGACACCTGAGCAGGAAGACGTTCTTCGGCAGCTCGCTAGTGTCGAGTCGCCCGCACCGAAAATTGTGAAGCGTGGCATGCGCAAAGGGTTTTGGTCGAGGGTGAAAGAGGTTTTCACCGGAGGATGACAAAGAACGCGCGGCGCTGGCTCGAACTTCGAGTTCGTTGTCCTGTTGCGGGTGATGAGCGAGAGGTTCTGCTTGCTGATGGCTTGATACACCTCGGTGCCTGTGGGGTCGAGGAGCAAGGCGGCTGGTATATCTCTTACTTTGATGAACCTGATGATCCTTCAGGGTTCGTTAGTACTTCGCTCTCGGCGCTGAGTAACTCTACTGGGCTTTCATCTATCGAAGTGGAGCATCGATGGCAGTTGCACGAGGACTGGGAGGAAAACTGGAAGAGAGGGCTTGGGCCGCGCAGGGTTACGGACAGGATAGTGGTTTTTCCTTCTTGGGCTCATCCAGAGAACCTGAATCCTGAAGACATCGGTATTCGATTAGATCCTGGTATGGCATTCGGAACAGCTGAACACGGCACGACCCGGGGGTGCCTTCGTCTTCTCGATAATGTGGTCTCAGAGGGAGACCGGGTTATCGATGTTGGCTCTGGCTCGGGGATCCTTTCGATCGCAGCCGCCCGGCTAGGTGCCGTATCAGTGCAAGCTATAGAGGGAGACCGTTACGCCTGCGAAGCTGCCCGAGACAATGTCATAGCTAACGAGGTTGGAACTCAGGTGACCGTGACTGAGCTGTGGGCCACATCGGAGAGTCTCATAGAGCTCGGCCCGGTAGCAGGAATAGTCGCCAATATAGAGGCGGGTATACTGGAGCCGCTTCATGAGGGGTTTAGAGGAGCGCTAATCTCTGGCGGTTGGTTGATCTTGTCGGGTATTCTCGATCATGAGTGGATGAGGTCGAGAGAGAGAGCCGTGTCGAATGGATTCGCGCTTATCGCTCTAGACCAGGACGGAGAGTGGAGATCGGGACTCTTCAGGCGTATGACCTAGGTGGGTTCATGCGAGGATCTTTCCGGAACCCGTCTGTGAGGCTTGACGTTCATTGACTCCGAAGTGTCTTACACGATAAAGCTAAGAGTAAATCCTTGCTCATATGATTCGCGAGCGTCTGTTTTGCCCCTTGCTAGCCCGCACAATAGATCTTGATTCATCCCAGCTGGTTTGCCTGAGTTCTAGGAGGACTTCCATGAAGGACCCCAGTTGTCTCTTCTGTCGCATAGTCAGTCGCGAGATCCCGGCGGATATTGTCCACGAGACTGAAAATACTATAGCATTCCGGGATATAGCCCCGCAGGCTCCGGTGCATGTACTTGTTATTCCTAAAGAGCATGTAACGTCATTAGCAACTATACCGGACAATAGCGAAGCCCTCTTGGGGCAGCTTATGGCAGCGGTGAGGGATGTAGCATCTATCGAGGGGCTGGAGGATTCCGGGTTTCGCACAGTTTTGAACACGGGGCCAGACGGCGGTCAAGAGGTAATGCATTTACATGCACACGTTCTGGGAGGCCGAGAACTAATGTGGCCTCCTGGATGATCTGCGTTGATGCCGTAGCGACACATAGATACCTTCTGCGTCTCCCGAACGAGAACCGAAGCCCCCATGGCAGGTGAAGCGTGTCCAGCTCACTAAGAGACCAAATCCAGACCGATCTAAATAAAGCAAGAAAGGGTCGTGATAAACTCCGGACTCTTGTTCTGTCGACGCTGTTGGCAGAGATCAAGAACAAGGAGATCGAATCCCGTGTTGAGCTAGACGATGAAGGCGTGGTGCAGGTAGTTAGCAAGGGCATAAAACAACGCCGCGACGCTTCGGAGCAGATGAGAGACGCTGGAAGGGGCGAGCTGGCGGATCAGGAGGATGCGCAGGAAAGAGTATTGGCGGACTACCTCCCGGAAGGTCTCAGTGAGGATGAAGTTCGCGCTATCGTGAGGAAGATCATCGAGTCGGGAGTCGATCAGTTAGGACCCCTGATGGGTCAGGTCATCCCACTCATTCGAGGACGATTCGAGGGTAAGGAAGCCAACCGCATTGTCAGGGAGGAGCTAGGCTCCTGATGTCTGGCCTATGATTGAGCATGCGCTCGGGGTACTTGAGTTCGAGCGTGTTTTAGAACGTATCGCCGCGCGAGCGACGAGTGACGCTGGCCGCCGCCAGATACTCGCGCTCCGGCCGAGCTACGACGTCGATGAGATTGTGCTCGAGCTGGAGCGTGTCGCTTCCTCCATGAGAGTGGTAGACGCTTCACCACAATGGACGCCAGGACCGATCCCTGATCTCGAGGAGGTACTGGCGCAACTTGGTACGCCTGGCGTCGTGCTCGAACCGATCGATTTATTCCGGGTGGGGGTTATCCTCAAGACCGGGATTGGGCTTGCACGACATCTAGACAGCGTAGCGGAAGATATCTCATCGCTAGCGATGATCCGTGATCAGATCATCGACGATAGAGAGGTACTTCAGGTAATCGAGCGCTCTTTCGACGATGAGGGAGGGGTGCTTTCGACGGCTTCTGACGATCTAGATCGGATTCGGCGGCGCCTGAAGGGTTCGAGGAGCCGTATCGTAAAGAGGTTGGAATCTCTTTTGTCTTCATTGCCCGACCGTTTCGTTGTTCCGGACGCATCCGTCACCATCAGAGATGGCCGCTTTGTCATACCCCTTAGGAGAGAAGGTAAAGGTAAAGTCGGTGGTATCGTACATGATGAATCCCAAACCGGAGCCACACTCTACGTTGAGCCGCCAATAGCGATCAAGGCAACCAATCATCTCCGGGATCTCGAGCGTGAAGAAGCGCGCGAGATCAGACGAATTCTCCGGATGCTTACCGATCTCCTCGTTCCCCATCAGAAAGAACTCGAGGGCCTCTTTGAAGCCTTAGTGGACTTTGATGCGCTATACGCGCGTGCTCAAACAGCTGTGTTTTGGGATGCCACGCCTCCGCGCATTAACGGTCTGGCACCAGGGACGCTTTCACTCCGGGATGCGCGCCACCCTCTCCTTGTCGAATCGAAGGAGGGTGCTGTCATTCCCTACGACCTCACCCTTGAGAATCAAGAGCGCTGCCTTGTCGTATCGGGTCCTAATACTGGTGGTAAGAGTGTCTTTCTCAAGGCCACGGGTCTCATCACGGTTCTAGCACAATCAGGGGTTGTTCCGCCTGTTGGGCCCGGTACATGCCTGCCTGTTTTCGAATCTTTTTTTGCGGATATAGGAGATGAGCAGTCGATAGCACGCAATCTTTCTACGTTTTCCGCCCATCTAGAAAATCTCCGTAGCCTTGTTTCCGTTGCGAGTGATCGATCGCTTGTGCTTATTGACGAGATGGGGACGGGCACTGATCCGGGAGAGGGGGCGGCATTGTCTCGCGCTGTCCTCGAAGAACTCGTCAACCGTGGCGTTACCACTATCATTTCATCTCACCTAGGGGAACTCAAGCGTCTCGACACCGAGGGAAGTCATATCGTAAATGCTTCCATGCATTTCGATACGGAGCGTATGGAGCCCACCTACCGTCTCGTGAAAGGACGCCCAGGTCGAAGCTACGGTTTGGCTATTGCGCGAAATCTGGGTTTTCCCGCTCAAATCCTTGATAGGGCGGAGTCCTACCGAGATAGTGGCGAGGCGAAGTTGGAGGATGTTCTTGAGAGGGTCGAGGAACAGGAGGAAGAGGTCGATAGGTTGTTACTTGAGCTAGGGGAAGAACGACGTCGGACTGACCGTCTTCGAGTGGATGTCGAGTTCAGAGAACAGACTTTATTGGAGTCGGAGCGCACCGCCGAAGGCCGGGCTCGAGCCGACGCGCGCCAATTTCTTATGGATGCGCGTGCCGAAGTGGAATCTGTAATCGCCGAGCTTAGAGCTGTGGTCAAAGGAGGAAGCGACATAGAACAAGCTTCTAGAACTGCGAGACAGAAAGTCGAGAGATCTGCATCAAGTCATAAGGAGTTGGCAAGTCGAGTAACAGGCAAGCGGACTGATCATGATCAGTCCGGAGTGATTCATGAAAAAAACGAGCCAGAAGCGCTCGGAGCTGAGGAGGGGGCTCGTGTTCGTATTCATGCGACGGGGGCAAATGGCCGAGTTGTGGAGCGTCGAGGTGACCGGCTTCTCGTAGAGGTAGGAGCTATGCGCTTTGAGTTGCCGGATAAGGAGGTCGAGCCAATTGACTTCATAGATGAACCAGCGGCGAAGAGGGTGGGGGCTTGGAGGAAGCCAGAAGCATCTCATGGGAGACTGGAGGTAGACCTCCGTGGCCTGAGGGTCGATGAGATGGGTCTTGAGCTTCAGCGGGCCCTGGACGATGCAATCCTCAATGATCTGTCCCACCTTCGTATCATTCATGGGATGGGTACAGGTGCGCTCCGGAAGAGGGTTAGCGAGCTTCTTGAGGTAGACACCCGAGTTCAGAAATTCCGCATGGGTGGCCCAGGTGATGGAGGCGCGGGCGTGACGATAGCGACCTTCCGGGAAGGACAATGATTCCTGACCATATTATAGATGAGGTACGCGACCGGGCCGATATTGTAGAGATCATTGGTGAGTCTGTGTCGCTCAAGAAAGCGGGCCGGGAATTCAAAGCAAACTGCCCATTTCACGACGAAAAGACACCCAGTTTCTACGTGGTGCCTCACAAGGGCTTCTACAAGTGCTTCGGATGTGGGAAAGCAGGCAGCGTGTTTGATTTCCTTATGGAACGACAGGGGATGGACTTCGTAGAGGCCGTAAAGTATGTGGCGGCGCGGTCGGGTATCGAAATTCAAGAGGTCAGTGGCCGAAAGCCGGAGGAAGATCCTAATCGCCCCTATTACGAGATCACTGCTTTCGCACAGAATTGGTTCAGAAATCAACTTCTGGATGAACGGGTCGGTCAAGATGCGCGAACCTACCTAGAGAGTCGAGGAATTGATGCTGAAGTTGCTGAGCGCTTCGAACTCGGGTATGCCCCGGATGAATGGCGCGCGTTTCGTGAGGCTGCGGTCAAGCATGGTCTCGAAGAACAGTTAATGCTTGAGCTAGGACTCTTGAAGCAGTCTGAGCGGAGTAAGGAGCCTTATGATGGGTTTCGTGGCCGAGTGATGTTTCCCATCAAGGGTGTAAGTGGGCGGGTAGTCGCTTTCGGAGGACGGATCCTGGAGACCACTTCTGGCGACGGGCCGAAATACATCAATTCTCCTGAGACGCCCATCTACCACAAGGGTCGTAACTTGTACGGTTTGTCACGAGCTAAGAACCCGATACGCCGTGACGGACAAGCACTTATTGTCGAAGGGTATATGGATGCGGTCTCGATAGCAGCTGTGGGTTTTGAGAATGTTGTTGCGCCTCTTGGTACGGCACTTACGCCAGAGCAAGCTCAGCTTCTTTCACGCTACACAAAACGGGTGCTTTTGCTTTACGATTCTGATCGAGCGGGGCTCAAGGCTACGTTCAAGGCAGGCGACGTACTGCTCGAATCCGGTGTTCATCCATCCGTGGTGACCTTTCCCGAGGGAGAAGACCCGGACACATACGTCCGCGCTCATGGTCCAGATGGCCTTAGTGCGCTCCTTAAAGATTCGATGGACGTGATGGATAGAAAGCTCCAGATCCTAGGAGACAAGAGCTATTTCTCATCAATTGATCGCAGGCGTTCGGCTGTAGACCGTCTCCTACCTACTCTGCGCGCGGTGATCGATCCGACACTTCGGGATCTCTACGTGGACCGAGTTTCTAAGGCTACTGGAGTTCAGCCGGGGACGCTGCTTGAGGACATGAAGAAAGTCCCGCGACCGACAAGCAGGAGTCTGGGATCACGTCCTGACGAGTCATCGCGGGTTGGACAAGCACCAAGTCTCAAGGGCGGGGCTGAGCGCCATCTCCTTAAGGTGATGGTCCGAGGAATTGAATGGGTAGAAAGAGCTGCGGAAGTCATTTCGTCCGAGGACTTTGAAGATCCGTACCACCGGGCCATCTTTCAGGCACTTCTTGATGACCCGGAGGCGCGAGTTCCATTGCCGTCAATGGATTCCGTTGCGGCCCAGAGGTTTCGTGAGATACTCGTTGATCCAGAGGAACTGGCGCACGGGAATGAGATCTTTTCGAAAGCGGTCAAGCGGATTCGGGTAGCGGCATTACATAGGCGTGCGAAGCACCTCCAGGCAAAAATCGAGAGGAGCAGGAGCGAGAAGGAGAAGCTCGAACTCGTGATCGAGAAGTCACACCTCGCCGCCGAGATTCGAGAGTTGGATGAGAATTACTGGGTTTCGGCTGCACGCCGAAGCCCCGACGACAAAAACCTGAACGAAGCGAAGACATGACGCAGCAAAGGCGGACCGGACTAAAGGAACTTCAGAAGCTCGACGGGAGCATCAACGACGCCCGCGATCGCATTGGAACCTTCGACCCGCTCTTCGAGGAAATCGAAGAGCCAGCTCTCATGCTAGAGAGTGAACTTGGGACCAGCAGAACTAGGTTGAAGGAGATGAAACTCGAGTCTCGAAGACTCGAAACCTCGTCCGATGAACGTCGAGAGCGAGTGAAGAAGCTCGAAGAGCGAATTGGCTCAGTTCGAAATCTCAGAGAAGAGTCGGCGGTCACGACAGAACTTGAGATGGTGAAGCGAGCACTAGAAAACGATGAGACCGAAGCCCTGACACTCATAGATCAGGTTCGCAAGGGTGAAGAGCGTGTGACAGAGCTCGAGGAAGCTTACAAGGAGGCATCCGATATCGTTGAGCCGAAGAAAGAGGCGCTGTTAGCCGAGCGGGAAGAGGTCCGCTCCGAACTTTCCCGTCTTGAGAAAGAGAGAGAGAGTTTCACTACAGCTATGGACCCCGGCGAGCTTAGAATTTACGAAGCGATCCGAGGAGGTGGGCGTCGCCGCGCTATAGCCGAACTAACGGCCGACGGTGCGTGCGCTAACTGTTTCAGTGTGGTTCCGTTGCAGCTCCAAAACGTGATCCGTCACGGGGATAGGTTGATTAGGTGCGAAGCGTGTGGCGTGATTTTGGCGGCGGCAGAGCCCGTGGAGGAGTCGACTGAGGGGCCCGCAGACGATGAAGTGATTACTAACGAAGAGTCAGAAGTCGACGCCAACGAAGAGCTGTCATCTGAGGAGGTCACGGATGACATTGAAGAAGAAGCTTCGGGTGTTGACGGAGGCGACGAAGAGGGTTGAGTCCTGCCGGTTCAGGTCGGGCTGAGCCCCGCCTCCTCCGGCCACCTGCTCCAAAGTGGGAGCCCCCTCCCACCTCTGAGCCCGGGAAAGTCCGTGAACTCTTAGAGGCGCTGAGGCTTCCTGAACCGGTGTGCGCTCTCCTCTCTATCCGGGGAAGGTCCGAGGTAGACGAAGCCAAGCGGTTTCTTCGCCCTAAGATGGAACAGCTTTCAGATCCGATCCTCCTCGCTGACGGCTTGATCGCAGCCAATCGGATTACGCAGGCGATCCAGGATGATGAGAAAATTTTCATTCACGGTGACTATGATGTGGATGGGATCTGCGCTACAGCGCTACTGACTCAGTGGGTTAAGTCACTCGGTGGGTCCGTGACACCTTTCGTTCCGCATCGCGTCCGTGACGGATATGACTTTTCTGAGAATGGTTTGGCGGAGGCTCGTGCCGTAGGAGCCACGCTTCTGATAACAGTGGATTGTGGAACCATGGCTCATGAGACGATTGCGGAAGCTAGAGGCGTCGGAATAGACGTGATCGTTACCGACCATCATACCGTAGGAGGAGATCTGCCGGGTGCTTTCGCGGTAGTGAACCCGCAGAGACCCGACTGCGAATATCCTGACAAAGGGTTATGTGGAACCGCGGTGGCTTTCCGATTAGGGGAATTGGTTGGACGAGAGCTGGGTGTGGACCTCGTCGATCTCTACGATATGCTTGACCTGGTGGCACTCGCGTCGGTCGCAGACTTGGTGCCGCTTTCTGGGGAGAACCGCATTCTGGTAGCCTTCGGACTGAAGCGACTCTCTAACACGAAAAGCGTGGGTCTTCGAGCTTTACTGGGAGTCGCAGGAGTGTCCCCGGGCAAAGTCACAGCAGGACGAATCGGATATCAGATAGCTCCTCGTATCAACGCGGTCGGACGGATCGGTGCGGCTTCTGACGCTCTAACACTTCTATTGAGCGACGACAGCGTTGAAGCTCATCAGCTCGCGACAGTACTCGACCAAGCGAATTGCGACCGACGTGACGAAGACCAGCGGACGCTAGATCAGGCTCTTGAAGATCTTGCGGTTAGCTTCGATCCAAATAAGGATTTCGGTGTGGTATTAGCTCAGCGAGGATGGCATCCGGGGGTAGTTGGCATCGTGGCGTCGAGGGTAGTCGAGCGTATACACCGTCCGGTCGTGGTGGTAGCAGTAGAAGGTGACAAAGGGAGGGGAAGCGCTCGGTCTATATCCGGGTTTAACCTCTATGACGCGATCGCAGAGTGCTCGAAACATTTAACCCGTTTCGGAGGCCACCAGCAGGCTGCGGGGATCGAGATTCCGGCTGGGGAACTCGAAGCTTTCCGTCTCGCCTTCAATGAAGCTGCTCGTTCAAGATTGACGCACCACTCACTCCAGCCTGTCCTGAGTCCAGACCTCGACATCAAGCTTGAAGATGTCGACCTGGAGCTGGTCCATTGGTTGTCTTACTTGGGTCCCCATGGAATCGGAAATCCCACGCCTGTCTTCCGCGTTCACGGTGTGGGTGTTCGCGCATCTCGCATTGTTGGTGAGAATCATCTGAAGGCTGAATTGACGACATCACGGACACGGCTTGATGCCATTGGATTCGGTCTTGCAGATCGCTTCGACTTAGACTCTTTAAGCTCGGGCAAGTGGGATGTACTATTTCGTCTAGAGCGCAATGAGTGGCAAGGAAAGGTTAGGGTCCAGGCGCTGCTTTCCGATCTCAGGCCCACCTCGTGAGGATCATCTCCGGAAGGTGGAAACGTCGCCAGCTCCGCTCTCCAAGAGGGCGAGATGTACGCCCAACGACCGATCGTGTGCGTGAAGCTTGGATGTCTGCTTTGGGAGGATCAGTGTCGGGTGCCACGGTTGTGGACCTGTTCGCTGGCTCTGGAGCACTTGGTCTAGAGTCGCTATCTCGAGGGGCCGAATCTGTGATCTTCGTGGATAGGGCTCGAAGTTCGGTAAACGTTATCCGGCATAACGTGAAACTGCTCGGTGCCCAAAAAGACACAGAGATAGTGTGCGATGACGTCTTCCGATATCTCCAACGTTTCGAAGGATTATTTGATATCGCGCTTGCGGATCCTCCCTACGAAGGGGGAGATGCTTCAGCTTTAGTCAAAAGATTTGAAGGAAGACCGTTTGCGAAGGAACTCTGGTTAGAGCATCCTGTCCGTGAATTACTGTCGCTACCAGAAGGTGCGAAGACTCGTCGCTATGGTGACACTGCACTGACTACACTGACTACCTGCTCGTGAATCGGATCCATGAATCGTCCTAATCCCGTCGTAGCTATATATCCGGGGTCATTTGATCCCATCACACGTGGGCACGAAGATATCGCCCGACGAGCCTTGCGGGTGGCTGACCGAGTAATAGTGGCGGTGGCACAGACCAGTACCCATATGAAGGAGGGGCTATTCGAGGTCCAAGATCGTGTGGATTTGATCCGAGCGGTTTTCGAAGGGGAATCGCAGATCGAGGTGATGTCCTTCACCGGTTTACTAGTTGATCTGGCTAGAGATAAGGGCGCGCACTTGGTTATTCGCGGGCTTCGGGCAGTTTCTGATTTCGAATACGAACTTCAGATGGCGCAGATGAATCAGGAACTCAATTCCGCTTTGGAGACACTCTTTCTTGTTCCGGAGGTGAGCAACTCCTTCATCTCGTCATCGCTGGTCCGGCAAGTGGCAGCGTTGGGAGGTGATGTGTCAGCCTTCGTGTCGACGCCGGTTCTCGATCGGTTGACCGCGAAGTTTCGGGAATAAGCCTGAGTTTGAAGGGTTTTTAATTGATTTTTGGTCACAGCTTACTACTGCAGACCAGCTCATTTGACTGCTACGAGCCGCGTGTCCCCGTTGCCCTTCGAATCCGTCCCTTTTTATCATTTGACTGTCGATCCGAACGCCGGAGAGAGACTCGCTGCGCGTAACGGACACAGGAACTGTTAGGAGCGCCGAACCTATGAGCTTTCAGGTGTCGAAGGTGAACGACGTCACTGTTATCGAAGTGGATGGTCAGCTGATCGTTGGAAACCGTAATGAGCTGAAGAAAGAGGTACTCGAAAAGATTGAACTCGGTGAGCAAACGTTCGTGATCGACTTTGCGAACACGGCGTACATAGACTCATCCGGATTAGGGGTCCTTGTGAGTTTATCGAAGAAGATTCGTGAGCACGGAGGTGAACTTCGCCTATCGAGCCTGAGTGAAGATTTGCGCACGCTTTTTGAACTGACCAAGCTCGATACGTTATTCAGGATTGCAGAAGACAGAGAGCAGGCCCTTGAGGGTTTTTGAGCGGTTGTTGGCGTGAGTGAATTAACGGGAGGGGACCTAGTCCTCGAGATTCCTACTGACATTCACTCTATCTCGGGTGCGGTTGACTATGTCCTGAGCCGGTGCAGTGCCTCTGAAGTCTCAGCCAGGAAATTGAACCTAAACTTCCGGGTTGGGCTTACCGAAGCACTTACGAATGCAATGATGTACGGTAACGATCATGACCCATCGAAGAGCGTAGTCATAGAGGTTGTGATGGGCCGAGATCATGTTCAGGCGACAGTTCGCGATCAGGGCTCGGGCTTTGACCCACGTTCGGTGCCTGACCCTACTCTTCCCGAGAATCTCACGCGTTCATATGGAAGAGGCCTGTTCCTTATGCGCGAGCTGCTAGATGAGCTTTGGTTTAACGACTGCGGTAACGAGGTGACTCTTATTCTGCGGGCTGAATCTTGCAGCACCTTTGAAGGTGGTGCATCCGCTTGAGTGAGCGCGACAGTCTCGTTTCGGTGAGGCTGCCGGGGCAGGTTCTTCAAACGCTTGAGCATTTCGAGAAAGCATTCGGAGCACTCCTGGTATTGACTGTTCCATCTACCGAATACGGTGAGCCGGAGCGTTTAGTCATATACGAGTCAACAGCCGGCCTTGGCGAAAGTGAGTCGATGGGTAGTGAGACTCCGGTCCCTTTCCTCGGCGATAAAATACAGCTGCAGGTCCGAGCGGCACGCGCCGCACCAGCCGAAGCGGTTTGTGCGGCGCTTGTCCCCACCCTGGCTAGCTTGTTTGAGTTAGAGCGGGAAATCGAATCCTTCACAAATGAAGTCAGTCAGCGGTATGAGGAGATAACCCTCCTTTACTCAATAAGTGAAACTTTAGGGGCCACGCTCGAACTAGAGAAAGCTGCCGAGTACATTCTTGATGCGGTCCGTGATGTGATGCGTGCCAAACGCGCCGCTTTGTGGGTTCAGAGTGCTGGAGTGGTGGATTTAAACCTCGCTGCCCAAGTAGGTGACCCTGGCAGATCAGGTCTCCTGAGTCCAGATGATCCCGATTCCTTGACTTCACGGGTATTTCGGAACAACGAATCGGAGATTGACAATAAGGATCTCGATTCGCGCTTGTCAGTTCCTGTCCGATTTTCGGTTAGGGCTGGGGGGTCCCGTAAAGTCGGAGTGATCACGTTGGTTGGCCGTGTGGACGATGGACAGTTCACACCCTCTGAGAGAAGGCAACTTGAAGCGATTGCATCACAGGTAGGAGCCGCTATTGAGAATCACCGGCTTGTGCAGGAATCGCTCTCCAAGGAGCGCATGTCACGTGAGATGGAACTGGCCCATGAAATGCAGATGAAGTTGCTTCCGGCTGTGGAAACCTTCGATTTCACGAATGCAGCCGCAAGAGTTCAACCAGCTGAGCAGGTGGGGGGTGATTTCTATCAACTCTTCGAGCTGCCAGAGGGACGCATCGGTGTGATGCTGGGAGATGTCTCCCTTCACGGTTTCCCTTCCGCCTTAATCATGATGCTGACGATGAGTGCGGCAGGGATCTTTGCACAGGAGGTTGAATCACCCTCATCAGTGCTTCGCAAGCTAGATGACGCTCTGTCGGATGAGTTGGCGACTACTGAGATGTTTCTAAGCCTTTTTTATGGGGTGATAGATCCGGCCCGAGGAATCCTCACCTACTCCAACGCAGGGCACCCGCATGCTTTTGTCATACGTTCGGATGGCGAAACTGAGCGACTTGTCGCGACCGACCCGCCCGTTGGTTTTGCGGGATCAGACTCATACGGAGAGGAGACCGTCAGCTGGAGCAGCGATAGGGACTTACTTCTCCTATTTACAGATGGCTTATCGGATACGCTGGCAACTAAAGGGTTAAAAAACGGTGAGGCTCAGATCCTCGAAACCGCGATTGAGACTCGGTCCCGCGGTGCTTCCCATGTCATCGACGCACTCTTCCAACTCTCGTCTAACACTTCGATGTCAGCACTCGCCGACGATCGGGCAGCTCTCGTCGTCCAAGGCTGAAGTGCAAGACAGCGCGCCCTCGCGAGCGAAGAGGTCACTGGGACAGAACTTTCTCGTTGATCACAATATCCAGCGCAAGATTGTAGACGCGTTGGGCGCATCCGACATGGACGAAGTTCTCGAGATTGGCCCTGGGAAAGGTGCGCTGACCCGGCACCTCGCGGGGACTGTAAGACGGCTGACACTTGTCGAACTAGATGACATCCTTGCCGCGAACCTTCAGGAGCGGTTTGCAGAGCACTCTGATATACGCGTGTTACATGCTGACGTACTCGACGTAGATCTCGGAGGCCTATTCGATGATCTGGGTGACGTGCTCGTAATAGGGAATATCCCCTACAACATAACGACCCCAATCATTTTCAGGCTGCTCCAACGCCCACGTCCCCGGGATGTTGTTCTGATGGTCCAAGCGGAGGTCGCTGAACGAATGACCGCAGCGGTAGGGACTAAAGGGTACGGTGCCCTCTCAGTGGGAATCAGAACGGTGGCGCGTGTCCAGCGACTTTTCAAAGTCGGTAGAGGAGCGTTCCGACCTGTGCCTAAAGTGGAGTCTGCACTCGTGCGCATCACTCCTAGGCTCCCTGAACCATTGTGCCTAGAGGAGGAAGTGCGCGTTCGGAAACTTGTAAGAGCGACGTTTCAGTGGCGCCGGAAGCAGCTTAGGAAAATTCTTCGAGATCACCCTAGTCTTAGCCTAGATGTCGGACGGGTTGACGCGATACTGGAAGATTTAGGGATACCGCCTGAAGTGCGTCCTGAGAACTTGACTCCCGAGAGTTTTGTGGCCCTTTCAGAGGCCCTTGGATAAGCTTTCGTTGCAGTCGTGATCAGAGAACCTTACTATGTGCAGGTTATCACAATGATGTTAAATACGTTATGATCATTAGGGTTTCAGCGCATTCGTGAACAGAAAGATTCCTCAGAGTACGGTGCGTCGACTGTCGCACTATCTTCGGTCCCTCGAAGGTTTTCCGAAGAGCGGTGGCACAGTGTCCAGCGAAGAACTAGCAGCCTGGGGGCAGACTACAGCCGCGCAGGTTCGTAAAGATCTCTCGCATTTTGGATCTTTCGGAAAACGTGGTCTTGGGTATCAGGCTGGAGAGCTTTGCGAGAGCCTTCGCACTCTTTTGGGTATCGACCGCTCGTGGAAAGTTGCATTGGTAGGCGCGGGCCGGATTGGGCTTGCTCTATACGAGTACCCCGCATTCCGTTCTCGCGGCTACGATTGTGTGGCCATCTTTGATTCCGACCCTAGCAAGATAGGAACGGCGTGGGGTGACCAGTCGATCTGTGCCTTGGAAGTCTTCGAAGAAGTGATTAAAGAGCGGGATGTAGAGCTCGTGATTTTGGCGATACCAGCTGATTCGGCTCAGGAGGTGGCGTCTAGGGCTGTTGAAGCGGGTGTGAATGGAATCCTGAATTTTGCGCCGATTCGTTTAAACGTTCCACCCGAAGTTCCAGTCGAAGATGTCAACCTTGTGATAGAGCTTGAAGCTCTCTCCTTTCAGATCACACAGAGGACATAGGATGTGTGACAAGGGGACAGCGCGCTAATGGACGAGAGCCTTCCACTCAGTCGATCTATACAGGTCGGATCGATTCGGATCCATGGAATTGAGGCTGGTGTTCAGCAGCTGGACGGGGGCGCGATGTTCGGTGTAGTCCCCAAGCCACTCTGGGAGCGGCGCATCCCTTCGGATGTGAGGAATCGGATTCCTTTGGCTCTGAGATGCTTACTCATTGAAGCCCCGAATGCACTCGTGCTAGTCGATACGGGTATCGGAAACAAGTACAGTGAAAAGTTCGCTGAAATATACGGTGTGGTGAATGCAGGTGACCCCACGAGGCTCGAAGACGGAATCCGTCATGCTGGTTTCGACCCTGAGGCCATCGACATCGTTCTCAATACGCATCTGCACTTTGACCACGCGGGGGGGAACACTGTGCTTGACGAGCTGGGGCAAATACGGCCTTCGTTTCCAAACGCTAGACACGTTGTGCAGAAGGGTGAGTTAGAGTTTGCGCAGAGTCAGAACGAACGGATTAGAGCGAGCTATCTGCTCGAGAACTTCGAGCCGATCACGAAGTTGGGGCTTTGGGAGGTGGTGGAGGGCGTCACCGAGGTAACAGAAGGGGTCGAGGTCCTGCCGACACCTGGCCACACACCACATCATCAATCCGTCTTGATAAAGAGCGACGGAGACACTGCATGTTTTCTAGCGGATGTGTGTCCGACATCTGCGCACCTGCCTTTGCCGTGGATCATGGGGTATGACTTAGAGCCACTGGTGACACTGGAATCCAAAAGGAGACTTTGGATGAAAGCTCGCGAAGAAAACTGGCTTCTGATATTCGAGCATGACCCGAAAGTGCCCTGGGGGCGCTTCGATCTGACGCAAGACAGGCCCTTGTTGATAGAGGACTGAATGAATTAAAGAATCCGTTTGGGAATTCAGGACCGGAAGATTTTTCGGTATCTTGAAAGGCTGACGGACCCCGTTTCTGAGAAAGTTTCGATACATGAGTGACGCTTCCAGAATTCCGGTTCTCCTGAAAGGGGGAGCCCGGACCCCGATTGGCCGATTCCTGGGTGGCTTGAGCCATTTCTCTGCGCCAGAGCTCGGAGCCATAGCAGTTCGCGCTTCGGTAGAACGCTCTGGCATCGATGTCAGCGACGTGGAAGAAGTGATCATGGGAAACGTGGTCACTGCGGGAGCAGGACAAGCTCCGGCTCGGCAGGCAGCAGTCGGTGGTGGTGTTCCAGAGAAAGTGCCCGCGTTGACCATCAACAAAGTGTGCGGTTCCGGCTTGAAAGCCGTTATGCTCGCAGCCCAGGCGGTCCGCGCTGGCGACGCTCGACTGATAGTGGCCGGAGGAATGGAATCTATGTCGATGGTGCCCCACTACCTTCGCGGAATGCGCAATGGGATAAAGTTTGGCGATCAGGGCATGGATGATGGACTTATCTTCGATGGCCTATGGTGCTCGTTCGGAAACTGCCATATGGGTGGTTACGCTGAGTACACTGCCAACAAGGCCGGTGTCTCTCGGGACGCTGCGGACGAGTTTTCGTTGCGTTCGCATCAGAAAGCAGTAGCCGCGGCCGAAGCTGGATTTTTCGAGAACGAGATTGTTCCTGTAGAGGTAAAGAAGCGAAAGAGTGTGTCTGTGATTGATGTTGATGAGAGTCCGAGAGGTGATACTTCGCTAGATGCACTCGGAAAACTCCGTCCAGCGTTTGTGCGCGACGCACCCGACGATATAGAGGAGCACGTAGTAACCGCTGGGAATGCTCCGGGCCTAAATGATGGAGCGGCATCAGTGGTAGTCGCTTCACTGGAGTATGCGGAAGCTCATGGCCTCGAGGTGGAAGCTCTAATCTCTGGTTATGCGACAGCGGCGACAGCACCTCAGGACCTTTTCTTCGCACCAATAGCAGCAGTTCAGAATCTTATGCGGCGAGAGGGTAAGCTGATCGGCGATTACGACCTCTTTGAAGTGAATGAGGCTTTCGCCGTTCAGGCAATCGCAGATATGCGAGCACTTGAGATGGATGAGTCTCGGGTGAATGTGAATGGTGGAGCTGTCGCGCTCGGTCATCCAATAGGTGCATCCGGGACCCGAATCCTGGTGACTCTTCTCAATGCGATGGCGCAAAACTCCTCTGCCTCCGGTATGGCCACTCTTTGTCTGGGTGGCGGAAATGCCGTTGCGCTATCGGTAGAAAAGGTATGAAGCTCAACAACGGAGCATATGCATGACGAATTTTACGGAATCACTCAAAGGTTACGCTTTTCAAGGGGTCGGGGCCGACATGCGAGGGAGGCATGCCGTGGGTATTGTGGCCTTCGCTGTAGCGGCTGCGTTCTCGGCGCAAATAGCGGTACCACTTCCTTGGACACCTGTGCCGGTAACGCTTCAGCCGATGATAGTGATCCTAGCGGGTGCGATGCTCGGTCCGCGCTTAGGGGCGCTAGCCATGGCCTCGTACGTCACCGTTGGTGGAATGGGAGCGCCTGTCTTTTCGAACGGAGGCGCAGGTCTGGGGTGGCTATTCGGACCGACAGGAGGATATCTGCTCGCTGCGCCTGCTGCGGCGTTCCTGGTGGGAATGATTGCGGGCCGTTCAGGGCAGGCTTGGCGCCTGATCGCGGGCCTCGTGGGTGGCGTGGGGACCATGTACGTTGGAGGTGTCCTCCAGTTGATGGCCTACACGGGCCTAGATTTCGGAACTGCTCTAATGGCCGGGGTAGTCCCTTTTGTTATTGGAGACGTCACTAAGATTGGTTTCGCGTTCTTTGCCGTCCTCGCCTTGAGGGCTGGGGCCAAGGGTAGCGACTGACACATCAGGCCTCCCTAAAGCTTACGATGCGGCAATGCTTGTGATGTCGACGTTCCTGAGCCCAGAGGGTCGAGTTCGAATTCTTTGGCGCATGCTGGGGTTTTTTGGCATCACCCTGTTTATCGCAACAGCTACCGCAGCTGCTTTGAACTCTACGGGTGTGATAGGCGGTTCCCTAGGGCTTTTGGCGGGTTCAGTGGTAGCGGGTTGGGTTTTGCTTTCACTGGATGGAAGAAAGCCAGCTGCACTTGGTTTTTACCTGACGAAAGACAGCTTGCCAGAATCTTTTCACGGTCTCGTGTTTGGGTCTCTGATTTCCATGATGGTTGTTGGTACCATGGCAATGTTCGGCGGCATCACATGGGTGACTGAAGATGGGACAGTGACTGCTTGGATAGTTGGCGCTGGCAGTGCACTTGCTTGGTTTGCTATTCCTGCGGCCGCCGAGGAAGCATTACTAAGAGGATACCCGCTGCAAGCTCTAACTGAGGCTTATGGACCTGAGGTTAGCGTCGTGACTACAGCAGTCGCTTTTGGTGCGCTCCACCTTTGGAACCCCGGTGTTGGAGTTCTTGAAATCGTCAATGTTACAGTGGCCGGACTTTTGTTTGGTATTGTGTACGTTAAGACACTGAGTCTTTGGTGTGTGACCGCTATGCACTTGGGTTGGAACTGGGTGCTCGGTTATGCAGCCGATGTTTCAGTAAGCGGGCTAGACCTAATAGATGCTCCTCTCTACGAGGGTAGTACCTCTGGGGGTGAGTGGCTCGGGGGTGGAAATTTTGGGCCAGAAGGAAGCGTGGTGGCTACGGCGGTGTTGCTAGGAGCGACGGTGTGGACTTTACGATCGGTGAGGCTGGTGCCGAATGCAGCGGCACTAAGGGCGGGATCTCTGGTAGCCTCGCTAAGCGAAACAGATAAGAGTGGAGACTGAAGCAGATATGAGCATCGAAAGGATCGCGGTCGTGGGTGGAGGAACAATGGGAAACGGGATAGCCCACGTCGCAGCCCAGGCGGGCAAAGAGGTTCGCTTGATCGATCTGTCTGGAGAGGTCCTAGAAAGGGCGGTCGAGACAATCAATAGGAACCTGGACCGGCAGCTTGAGAAACAGCTCATAGATGAGATGCAGCGCGACTCGACGTTAGCTCGAATTCAGACGTATGAGAGCTTGGAGGCGGGCGTTGAAGATGTGGAATTAGTCGTTGAGGCTGTGCCAGAGGTGACGACCCTTAAGTATTCAATCTTCGAGGAACTCGATCGGGTGACCGGAAGCAGGACAATCCTGGCCTCAAACACGTCATCGATCTCAATCACTGAGATTGCGGCGAGGACTCAGCGTCCTGAGCAGGTGATTGGTATGCACTTCATGAACCCCGTTCCGGTCATGACGCTCGTAGAAGTTATTCGTGGGCTTGCTACGAGTGACGAGACGATCAAGCTGACCCTAGGCTTGACGCAGGAACTTGGCAAAACCCCTGTGGAGGTTAGCGATTTTCCGGGTTTCGTTTCGAATCGAGTCCTCATGCCGATGATAAACGAAGCTATTTTCGCCCTGATGGAGGGAGTGGCTACTCCCGAAGCTATCGATGCAGTCATGAAGCTAGGTATGAACCACCCGATGGGACCGCTTGAGCTAGCTGACCTAATAGGGCTTGATACCTGCCTCAACATACTAGAGGTGCTTAACTCAGGGCTGGGTAGCGATCGATACCGTCCTTGTCCGCTGCTTCGGAAGTACGTGGCGGCGGGATGGTTGGGAAGGAAGACATCCCGCGGATTCTATGAGTACCCTTGAGATCTCGATGCCAATCGACCGAAGTAGGCTAGGGTCCGATACGATCCGCCTGCTCTCGGACGAGCCGGTTCAGGATCTGCGGGGTATAGCACAGCCGAGCACCGATCATCAGGGTGCTTTTTTCGGGTTGTAAAAACACGAGATGCACGCGCTAACAAGTGCAGGTGCGAGAAAGGTTAATGGCTAGGCTGAAACTTGAAAAAGTAAGAACGCGATGAAAATCTTCGACTTGATGTCCGAAGGTGGGCACGAGCAGCTCACCTATTGGAGCGAGCCCGAATTTGGTTACCGAGGCGTTATCGCGATTCATGACACTACCTTAGGTCCAGCTCTCGGGGGAACCCGGTTCTGGTCATATCTGGATGACCGCGAGGCTACGGTGGACGCTTTGCGTCTCTCTCGAGGAATGACCTACAAGGCTTCGATCACTGGACTGAACCTTGGCGGTGGTAAGTCGGTAATATGGGGAGACAACAAGAGCGCCAATCGTGAGACTATTTTCCGGGCCCACGGCCGCGCTGTGGACGCGCTGGGTGGTAGGTATATAACTGCTGAAGACGTTGGGACCTCGCCAGCAGACATGGAGCATGTAGCGATGGAGACTGAGCACGTCGTCGGTCTGCTGGGAGGTTCGGGCGATCCATCCCCGGTCACTGCGTATGGAGTTTATCAGGGGATAAAGGCGTCTGCAGCCCATCGCTACGGTGACGATTCTCTAGCAGGTCGTCATATTGCCGTTCAGGGGCTGGGTCACGTCGGGTATCACCTCAGCAGGCATCTAGCCTCAGAAGGAGCCAAGCTCACCGTCACGGACATTGATGAAGAGGCTGTGCAGCGAGCAGTAGATGAGTTCGGCGCGAGCTATGTCGGACCTAACGCAATCTACGAGGTAGATGCTGACGTCTTTGCGCCCTGTGCTTTGGGTGGTGTGGTTAACGATGCTACGCTTGAGCAATTTTCTTTCGATATCGTAGCGGGCGCAGCCAATAACGTCTTGGGTGAGAGCGCAGTGCACGGGGCAGCGTTGGATGAGAGGGGGATTCTTTATGCTCCTGACTATGTAATCAACGCAGGCGGTCTAGTGAGTGTTTACGGTGAGCTTAATGGCTGGGATGCAGCCCAGGCGACGACCAAAACTGAAGAAATTTACCAGGCGCTTATGAGCATCTACGAAGTTGCTGAGAATGAGGGTATCGGCACGCACAGTGCGGCCGATAGGGTCGCAGAGCATCGTATTTTCGAGGCTCGGCACATGGAGCGAACTTAAAGGTGTTTGACCATCTAGAGAAAAAAGACGCAGCCGTATTCGGTGCGATTGTGTCCGAGATCGAGCGCCAACAGTTCGGTCTCGAGATGATAGCGTCTGAGAACTTCCCGTCGATGGCTGTGCTAGAGACCACTGGGTCGGTCATGACAAACAAGTATGCTGAGGGTCTACCCGGTAGACGTTACTACGCCGGATGTGAATTTGTTGATCTGGTAGAAGACCTAGCCCGTGATCGCGCCAAGGAGATCTTCGGAGCAGAACACGCCAATGTGCAGCCCCATTCGGGAGCTCAGGCGAACATGGCAGCGTACTTTACGCTTTTGGAGCCAGGAGATTCTATCCTTGGAATGGACCTGAGCCACGGTGGTCATCTGACACATGGAGCTCAGGTGAACTTTAGCGGCAAAGTGTTTTCTGCGTCGGCATATGGGGTTCGTTCAGACGACGGACTCATAGATTACGATGCGTTGCGAGAGCAAGCACGGTCTCAAAAACCAAGGCTGATTGTTGCGGGTGCGAGTGCTTATCCTAGGGTCATCGACTTCGAGGCGTTTGGTGATATAGCAAAGGAGGTCGGTGCTTATTTACTAGTCGACATGGCTCATATCGCCGGGCTAGTGGCGACGGGTCACCATCCGTCTCCGGTCCCATATGCAGATGTTGTGACCACAACGACTCATAAGACGCTCCGTGGCCCTCGTGGTGGATTGATCCTGTGTACATCGGAGCATGCTGCTGGGATCGACAAGGCAGTGTTCCCGTTCATGCAGGGAGGCCCGCTCATGCATGTGATTGCGGCTAAAGCAGTCGCATTCGGAGAAGCTTTAGATGAGGATTTTTCTAGGTATTCTAGGCAAGTGATCCTAAATGCGGCTGCGCTAGGTGAGAGATTGGTTGAGCGTGGTTTCGAACTTGTTTCAAGCGGGACGGATAACCATCTAATCCTGGTTGACCTGCGTAACACTCACCAAGATCTCTCAGGAAAAGACGCTGAGCAGGCTCTGGAGGCAGCGGCGATCACGGTTAACAAGAACACAGTGCCACAGGAGACCCGATCTCCTTTCGTTACATCAGGGTTGAGGATCGGAACACCGGCGCTAACAACTCGGGGAATGGGAGTGAAGGAGATGATAACTATCGCGGACTGGATTGCTGAGATCCTCGACTCTCCGAGTAAAGAACAGGCCAGAACTCGCGTTAAGACGTCGGTCCGAGAGCTTTGTGAGGACTTTCCTCTATATCCTGAGTTGACACTAACATAACTGTCCTGCGCTCGGATCAGAGATTCTCGTTAAGGACGCACTCACATCTCATCTGGCGCGAGAGAGAGCGGTTTCCCAGATTTCTGCTCATGACCGAATTGCAATTCGCTGACGAGATTCTTGATCAACTCCAGGAGCGGAATCCACGTTTTCACTCTCGCTCTTATGAGTTTGTCTTGCAGGCACTGCATTCTGTGATTCGAGCCCTTGAGGAGCCACGCCACATTTCAGGGCGAGAGCTGGCTCATGGGGTCCGAGACTTAGCTTTAGGTCGGTACGGACCTCTCGCTAGAACCGTATTGGAGCACTGGGGCATTCATGAGACAGAGGATGTAGGATGTGTAGTGTTCGCGATGGTGGAGCAAGGTATCCTCGTAAAAGAGGATGAAGACGAGCAGCAGGATTTCACAGATCTGTTTGACTTTGAGAAAGTTTTTGAGCGGGATTACCCTTGGAGTGCTGGCCTCTGATCTGGTAAGACGATGGGAGCTATAGGCGGATAAGTTCATGTACACACTCCCGGTTGAGCCGGGAAAATCGACGACTACGGTCGTCAAGACGCCCTAGGGAGGGGATGGATATGGTTGAAGAAGGCGGATTTCCGCGGTGTCAGAAGTGTGACGGTGAGGGTGGGGGACTATTACTCCCGCTCTCGGACTACGGTAGAGATGGAGCAGCGATTCGTTACAAGGCTTGGGTCTGCTCGAATCCGGAGTGTGGTTTCAATATCCGGATTGACAACGGTGAGGTCTCGATCGGTCGGCAGGTCGGACAGAGCTACAAGTAACAGTTCCGCTTGAGTAGCGCCGTCTCTCCGTCGCTGCCGCCAGTGGCATAATGGCTTCAGGTAACGCGCCGCTAAATCCGTTCTCGCGAGGAGATGTCTTAGCGCAGACCGGAGCAGAGGCGTCAATGTTTGACGCACTTGCGATCGATTCGTTAGGTGTGCCCGAGTCGGTTCTAATGGAGAATGCTGGTCGGTCGGCAGCACTAGTCGTTCAATATCTTTACAGACCCAATCACGTCGTTGCTTTTGTTGGGGCTGGCAACAACGGGGGAGACGCGCTCGTACTTCTGCGAGCGATGGCATCCTGGGGTGTAGATGTGACCGCTGTGTTGGTCGCCGATCGTTCCGCTAGCGACCCACTTTTACACGGCTGGCCCATGCAATCACTTATTCAGGATGTAGGTGTGAACGATGACGTGATTGCGAGGGCTCTCAGGGAAGCTGATGTGATAGCTGACGGTATTCTCGGAACTGGGGCTCGCGGAGCTCCGCGGCAGCGAGAGGCGGCCGCGATCAGGCTGATTAACGCTTCGGATACTCCGGTGGTGTCACTTGATATTCCGTCGGGCGCGGATGCCACTTCAGGTGCCATACCGGGTGAGGTCATTAAAGCCGAGCTAACCATTTCGTTCGGTGCGCCAAAGACAGGAACTCTACTTCATCCTGCTAGGGGATATGTCGGGCGCCATGTCACGTTGGAGATTGGCCTGCCTCCATTGTCCGAGTCTGATGCCGTAGGCAGGATCGTCACCCCCCAGTGGGCACGAGGCCAGCTACCAGTTCGCGAGACAGACACGCACAAGAACCGAGTTGGTCGCCTACTAATCGTAGGTGGAGCTATGGGTATGGCCGGTGCGGGGATTCTCTCTGCTCGTGGCGCGTTTCATGCGGGAGCCGGGTTTGTGCAGGTCTGTACTTCCGCTGCGAATCGTGATCTGGTCCAGGCCGCGATCCCTGAGGCGATCTTCATTCCCGCGGAAGATCGTGAGGCTTTACAAGAGGCGGCAGCGCAGGCGGATGCCCTTGTGGTGGGTCCCGGACTAGGAACAGGACTCGAGAGCGAAATCATGCTGGCCGAGGCCCTGGGTCAAGGAAGCCAGCCAGTACTTCTCGATGCCGACGCGCTCAATCTGGCTGCTCAAGGATCCATATCGTTGAGCCAGATAGGATCTATGCGGCCGGTGTTGATAACACCGCACTACGGTGAAATGACCCGGCTCGCGCCCGAATTGGTATCAGCGGATTCACGACTTGATTTAGCACGTGCGTTTGCCTCTGAGTGCTCAATTTCGGTGCTTTTAAAGGGGGCCCCTTCGATAGTTACGTCTCCTGCTCAGCCGATTTTGTTTGATACCCAGGGCTCATCAGATCTGGCTGTTGCCGGTATGGGAGATATGCTCTCTGGCGTGTGCGGTGCACTGATGGCTC
>MDSV01248143.1_pt1 | contig 89846 bp, 90 predicted proteins | sample 810851 | NCBI WGS metagenome assembly MDSV01 (sample SAMN05326640, study PRJNA326480) | marine metagenome | isolation source: seawater | place: Atlantic Ocean: North East | collected 2012
GTTCTTTAGTTAATTTCATGAATTTTATTGAATCTATTATTATTGCTTTTATATTAATAGAGTTGGTTTTCCAACTATGACGATAAACGAATTTCGTAATAAACATTGCGGACGTGGGGGCAGTACCCACCACCTCCACCATTAATACAACTTATGGGGGTGAAATAGAATCGACGAGTGTCTAAAAGCTGTTCTTTCGTTCGGTATTGTTCCGCCGTAATGGGCTATTTTATAATTGCAAATAATAAATTTGCTCTTGCAGCTTAATTAATTTTAATTAAGTTACGGGGTTTGGGGCACCTGGCAACAGAACGCCCCTTAAATAATTATATGTCCTTTAAAAAAATTCTCAAACCTAAAAAAAATTATTCATTAATGCGCTTAGGTAGAAATAATGATGGCGGTTATTTAGTAGGTATCAATTCAATAAAAGAGGCGGAAGTTTTAGTTTCACTTGGAATAAATGATGACTGGTCATTTGAGAAATCATTTAAAAAATTAAATTCTGATTTAATTATTGAATGTTACGACTCAATTCCAATTCAAAAAAATTTGATAAAATTAATCATTTTGGAATTTATATTTTTACCTTACAGGGGAAAAATTAAGAATTTATGGGCAACTATAAAAAATCTATATGATTTTATAATATTTAAAAAAAACGCAAAATTTATAAAAAAAAACATTTTTTATGGTGACCTTGAAAAAATATTAAAGAATTTTAGTAAAAAAAATATTTTTTTAAAAGTTGATATTGAAGGAACAGAGTATCGAATTTTAGAGGAGATATTAAATTTTGATAATAATTTAACAGGACTAGTTTGTGAATTTCATGATGTAGATTTAAATATAAATCAAATTTACAAGTTTACCGAAAAAATAAATTTAGAATTAATTCATATACATCCTAATAATTGTTCGCCAGTAGATAAAGAAGGGAATCCAATTGTTATTGAACTTACTTTTGAAAAAAAACCTTTGATAGTTAGTGAAACAAATAATCTACCAAATAAACTAGATATGAAAAATGATGAAAATTTAACTGATATTAAAATCAACTTTGATGAATAGATTCTGTGTAAAAAATATTATAAGTTTTTGATAATATCTTCAGTCATTTTTTTTGCGTCTGCAAATAACATCAAGGTATTATCTCTATAAAATAGATCGTTATCTATCCCAGCATATCCTGGTGATAAACTTCTTTTTACAAAAAGAACTGATTTACTTTTCTCAACATCTAATATTGGCATACCATATATAGGACTTTGTGGATCTGTTTTTGCTACTGGATTGGTTACATCATTTGCTCCAATAACGTAAGCAACGTCACAATTTGCAAAATCATTATTTATTTCTTCTAACTCAAAAACTTCATCATAAGGTACATTCGCTTCTGCTAACAAAACATTCATATGTCCTGGCATTCTGCCTGCAACTGGATGAATTGCATAAGTAACTTTAACACCATTTTTTTTTAAAGCATCAACCATTTCTCTCAATGCATGTTGAGCTTGAGCAACTGCCATACCATAACCAGGAACTATAATTACTGAAGAGGCATTTTTCATTAAAAAAGCAGCATCATCAGCGTTACCATTTTTTACTGGTTTTTGTTCTTTTGATTGATTTGATGTGGATTGATCAGTTGAACCCCATCCACCTAAAATTACGTTAAAGAATGATCTATTCATTCCTTTGCACATTATGTATGATAGAATTGCTCCTGAAGAACCTACTAATGCACCTGTTATGATTAGTGCACTATTTTCTAGAGTAAATCCTATTCCTGCAGCAGCCCATCCAGAGTATGAATTAAGCATTGAAATTACAACTGGCATATCTGCCCCACCAATAGGTATAATTAATAAAATACCGACTAAAAAAGAAATTATTATTATTGTCCAAAACCAAGTGTCAACTTGAGTTCTACATAGATAAAAAATTAAACCTATTAATAAAATACCTAAAAATAAGTTTAGATAGTGTTGTCCAAGAAATGTAATAGGAGATCCGGACATAATACCTCTTAATTTCAAAAAAGCTATAATTGAACCCGTAAATGTTATCGCTCCTATAGCTGCACCTAAAGACATTTCTATTAAACTAGCAATCTTAATATTACCAGGGTTACCCAAATTAAATACTTCTGGGTTTAAGAAAGCTGAGATCGCTACGAAAACTGCAGCTAAACCTACAAGGCTATGAAATCCTGCAACTAGTTCAGGCATAGCTGTCATAGGTATTTTAAAAGCTATAAATGCACCGATTGAACCTCCAATTAGTAAAAAAATTATTAAGTATAAAAAACCCGAAGAAAAATTCCCAGCAGATAATACAGTTACAGTTATTGCAATTGCCATTCCTAAAATACCAAATAGATTTCCTTGTCTTGAAGTTTCTGGAGATGATAATCCTCTTAATGCTAAAATAAAAAGTACCCCAGATATTAAATAAAAAATTGCTAAAATATTTGCTGACATAATTAATTATTAATCCTTTTTCTTTTTTTTATACATAGCCAACATCCTTTGAGTAACTAGGAATCCCCCAAATATATTTACAGCAGCTAAAATTATTGCCAAATAACCAAATACGTTTGCTGTATCAAAAATATTTCCTCCTTTGGCTAAAGCTGCAATTATAGCACCTACTATAATTACTGAAGATATTGCATTTGTTACAGACATTAAAGGTGTATGAAGTGAAGGAGTAACACTCCAAACAACATAATACCCAATAAAAATTGAAAGTATAAAAATGCTCAATCTAAATATAAAAGGATCTATTTCCATATTTATTTTAAAATTGTTTTAGCAATAATTTCATCATCAAGATTAATATTAACATTTTTTTTTTCTTTGTCATAAAGGTTTATAATAAAATTATAAACATTCTTCGCGTAAAGATTAGATGATGATGTGGGTAACTTATTTAAAATATTTTTTTCACCCATTATTTTCACTCCCTTTTTTTCAATTACTTTATCTACCTCTGTATACGCAGTATTTCCACCTTGAATTGCTGCTAAATCATAAATTACTGAACCTGATTTCATATTGTCAATCATATTTTCTTTTATAATCAGAGGTGCTTTTTTACCAGGTATAAGTGCAGTACATACCACAATATCAATTTTTTTTAATGTTTCAGATAGCAATTCTTCTTGTTTTTTTTTAAAATCTTCAGAAGCCTCTTTTGCATAACCACCCTCTGTTTCTAAATTTTCTGCTCCCTCAACTACTAGAAATTTTCCACCTAAACTCTCAACCTGTTCTTTTGATGCAATTCTCACATCTGTTGCATATACAATTGCTCCCATTCTTTTAGCAGTTGCAATAGCTTGGAGACCTGCTACTCCCGCTCCCACAATTAAAACTTTTGCTGCTGGCACAGTTCCCGCAGCTGTCATCATCATTGGAATAGCTTTTTCAAATACAGAGAAAGATTCTATCACAGCTTTATAACCAGCTAAATTTGCTTGAGAAGAAAGTATATCCATAGATTGAGCTCTAGTTATTCTTGGAAGCAACTCTAAAGAAAATATGTTTATTTTTTTTTTTATCAACTCAGAAATTTTTTCTTTATTATTATATGGATCCAGTACACCAATTAAAGTTTGATTTTCTTTTACCCAAGATATTTTTTTATCATCAGGCAATGCTAACTGAATAATAATCTCTGCGTCAGAAATTATATCTTTTTCGTTTTCAAAAATTTTAACTCCTAAATTTTTGTATTCTTCATCATTAAATCCTAAATGTTTTCCATAATTTTTACATAAATTAATTTCAAATCCAGTAGAAATATATTTTTTTGCTACTTCTGGTGTGATTGATATTCTTTTTTCAAATTCTAAATTCTCGTTTAAAGAAGCTATTTTCATTTTCTTTTTACTATTTTTGTCTTGCTTTAAATTTAGGATTTTTTTTATTAATTATATAAACTCTCCCTCTTCTTCTCACCAATTTAGAGTTAAGATCACGTTTTTTTAATGATTTTAAAGAACTTGCTATTTTCATAATTTTTATCTTGTTAAACAATATTGATTAATTTGTAAAGATATCAATGATCAATAATATCTTTTATATAATTTTTTAATTGTATTTTACCGTATTTTTTATGAACTTTGTTTAATAAATTCATTTTTGTTAATGCAGAAGCATACCTTTCACCTTTTCTAGCAGGCAAATAGATAATTTTTTTTTTAAACATTTTGGCTACATCAATAATTGAGAAACTTTTTCTATTAGTAATTGAATAATGTCTTGAAAGGTTTTTTTTCCATGCATAATAACAAAGGTCAACAGTATCCTTTATATGGGTAAATCTTCTAGTTTGTGTTCCAGGTTTTACTACTGTGAGAGGAAGTTTTTTTTTAAATTGATTTTCGAATATTCCGATTACTGTTGCCATATCACCTATTTTAATTTGTTTTGGTCCATAAACATTATAAAAATAAATAACTTCATATTTAAAATTAAACCATTTTTTAAAATTATTTAATAACTCAAGATTTTTTGCTTTTGTAAAAGCGTATGGAGAAAGGTTTTTATCATTACCTTTGTTACCAAGAGTTGCAGAAGTGGCTGAATATATAAGTTTAATTTTATTTTTTAAACAAAATTTGAAAACTGAATTAGTTCCTATTGTATTTGAATTCAAACATTCATCAAGTTTTATAAAACTTTGGTAAATTCTTGCAAATTCTCCAAAGTGAAAAACTGAAACTATTTTTTTTTTTGTCTTCTGAAAATTCTTGATATATTTGACGTACTACCAGTAACATACTTTACTCTATTGCTTTTTAGATGATTTTTCTTTGAACCAGAGGAATAATTATCTAGACTAATGATATTAAAACTAGTTTTCTCGAGTAATGTCTCAATTAAATTAGAGCCAACAAAACCTGCACCACCAGTTACTAAAATGAATTTTTTCATTTAAATATTTAGCCTGGCAATGTCCTACTCTTCCATGTCTTAAGACAAAGTACCATCGGCGCTGAAGGACTTTACTTCCGAGTTCGGAATGGTATCGGGTATTACCCCTTCGCAATAATCACCAGGCAGTAGATCTATATTAATTAAATTAAAATTGTCAAACATTTAAATTTATATAGTTTATATCAATTAAAAGTCAGCTTTTTTGAAGCTTTTTTTCAAATAATCATTTAAGGTATATGAAATTCCTGAGGTTAAAGTCGTTTTATATTTCCATCCATATTTCTTTGCTAATGAAACATCTAGTAATTTTCTGTATGTGCCATCTAAATTTTTTTTCTCATAAATAATTTTTAGTTTTACATGTAGATGTTTCATTATAAATTTTGCATAATCTTCAATAGATTTTTCTATTCCAGTTCCAATGTTAATTAACGAATGTTTTGTTTTTTTTCTTAAAAAAAATAAACAGGCATCTGCAATATCATCACAGTAAATTAATTCCCTTAAAGGTTTTCCTGTTCCCCATAGAACTATATAATCTTTATTATTTCTTACAGCATCAGTAATTTTTTTTATTAAAGCTGGCAAAAAATGTGAAAACATCAAATTGTAATTGTCATTTGGTCCATAAGCGTTACAGGGCATTAAACATTTATAATTCAAGTTATACTGAGAATTATAACTCTCTATCATATTAATGCCTGCTATTTTTGCAATTGCGTAAGGTTCATTTGTTTTTTCTAAATAATTTGAGAGCAAATATTCTTCTTTGATTGGCTGCTTACTATTTTTTGGATAAACACAACTAGATCCTAAAAAAACTAAATTCTTAACATTATTCTTATAACTACCATCAATTAAATTATTTTGAATTGACAAATTATCAAATATAAATTCCGCTCTTAATGAGTTATTTGCGTGAATACCTCCAACTTTTGCCGCAGCTATTATTACAGCATCAGGTTTTATTTTCTTCAAATACTTATAAACTTTAGATTGATTTCTTAAATCAAGTTTAGCGCTACTTTGATAATATATATTTTTATAATTAAGATATTTTAATCTTCTTATTATTGAAGATCCAACTAAACCCCTATGTCCAGCAACAAAAATTTTAGATTTTTTATCTATCATTATTTAAGATATCTAATTCATGAGAAATCATATCTTTTATTAATCCATTAATATTAGTTTCTGGTTTCCATTTAAGGTACTTTTTTGCTTTAGAATAATCTCCATTAAGAGTATCTACTTCAGAAGGTCTAAAATATTTTTTTTTTATCTCTATAATACATCTTTTGTTTGAGTCGTAGCCTTTTTCATTAATACCCTTTCCTTTCCAAGAAATATTCATTTTTAATTCTTTAGCTACTAAATTGATAAATTGTTTAATAGAATATTGTTTTCCTGTACATATGACAAAATCTTGAGGTTTCGAAGATTGCAACATCTTCCACATCGCCTTAACATAATCCTTTGCATGACCCCAATCTCTCTTTGCATAAATATTTCCAAGAAACAATTTTTTTTGTTTCTTTTGTTTTATTCTACACAATCCTTTAATTACTTTTTTTGTCACAAAAGTTTCACCTCTCAAAGGACTTTCATGATTAAATAAAATTCCATTACATGCAAAGATATTATAAGCCTCTCTATAATTAATAGTTATCCAATGGGAAAATAATTTAGCTACAGCATAGGGGCTACGAGGATAAAAAGGTGTAGTCTCTTTTTGAGGTTTTTCAACAACTTTACCAAACATTTCAGATGAGCCAGCTTGATAAAATTTTATTTTTTTGTCTGATTTTAAAATAGCCTCTAATATTCTGAGTGTTCCAAGTGCATCTGTATTAGTTGTATATTCGGGTATTTGGAAAGATACTGCTACGTGTGACTGTGCTGCTAAGTTATAAATTTCATCAGGTTTAATTTTTTTTATTAAATCATAAACTGCTAAAGAATCGGTAATATCTCCATAATGTAAAAAAAAATTTTTTTTTTCTTCAAAAGGATCTTTATAAATGCCATCTATTCTTTCAGTGTTTAACGAAGAGCTTCTCCTTTTAACTCCATGAACTATATATCTTTTTTCTTGAAGTAAAAATCTTGAGAGATATGCTCCATCCTGTCCTGTTACTCCAAAAATAAGTGCAATTTTTTTTTTCATTATATTTTATTTAAAAAATCTATATTGTATTAGAGTTCTAATTGCAATTATACCATCAATAAATCTTATTTTTTTTCCTTCATTATAGGTTCTACCATTATAATTAATGGGTACCTCTTTTATTTTTATTCCTAAGTTAGCTATTTTAGTAGTCACTTCTGGACAAAAACTGAAACTATTTTCCTTTAAAATAATCTTATCAAAAAGATCTTTGGTAAATACCTTGTAACATGTATGAGCATCAGTCAGCCTCTGATTATTTAAAATATTAGAAAAGATTGTTAAAGCATGATTAAAAAAAACTCTTAAATTAGAATAAAAATTATTTTGATAATATCTATTTTTTCCTAATACTCTTGAACCATAAACTACCTCATATTCTTTATTTATAATTGGCTTCAAAAGCTTTTCATAGTCATTTGGATCATACTCTAAATCTGCATCTTGTATAATAATATAATCACCACTCACTAATTTCTTTGCTGACTGAATCGCGGCACCCTTTCCTTTATTTTCTTTGTGATAAAAAACCTTGTTAATTTTATATACTAATCTCTGTTCGATTAATTCTTTTGTTCCATCTGTGGAAAAATCATCAACTACAATAATTTCTTTTTTAATGAAATTTAAACTATTGATCTGATCAATAATTTTTTCAATGGTATTTATTTCATTATAAACTGGTATAATTATAGACAGCATATTTTTAAAGTTATATTACATTATTTGATATGATTGAAATTTTATTATTTTCAATAATTACTAATTTGATGTTTTATTCCTATGGTAATTTAATAAGTCATAAAAAAAAAACCAACAGGACTGATGATTTAATTAAAAAATCAATTATAGGAATAATAATAGTATCTCTTATAAGCTTGTTTGCTAATTTTTTAATACCTTTAAACAAATTATTTAATACATCTTTACTAATCATAGGTCTAACAATCTTACTTTATCAAAAAAAATTAAAATTTAATAAGAATGAAATAATTTTTATACTAGTATCTGGATTAGTTACGTTTTCACTTTTAATTTTCAGTAACAATAATAGACCTGATGCTGGATTATATCATCTTCCTTATACAAATATATTAAATGATTATAAAATAATTTTTGGAGTAAGTAATATACATTTTAGATTTGGGCATATTTCTATTATGCAATATTTATCTGCCATAAATAATAATTTTTTATTTGGAAATTCAGGGATAGTTATTCCTTTGGCAAGTTCAGCAAGTTTTTTCATAATTTATTTCTTTAATAATGTATTGGGAATATTTAGAAATAAGAATGAAATAGATTTATCAAAAGTTTTTAGTATTTTTGTAATTATTTTTATTAGCTATAAAATAAATAGGTATAGTTCTTTTGGAAATGATGCATTAGCACATCTGAGTTTTTTTTATCTAATATCTATTCTGCTGAAGAAAGATAAACCTGAATTAAATTTTATTTATCTTATCTGTGTATTTATATTTTTAAATAAACCATTAATGATAATTGTATTTATAATTCCTCTATTAATTTTTATTAGATATTATAATAGAAAAAATCTTAAATTATTATTTTCCATGCCAACATTTCTTTTAATTTTATGGTTAACAAAAAATATTGCTGTATCTGGATGTGCGATTTATCCAGTCAAGATCACTTGTATTAACAGTCTAAAATGGACTGATTTAAATGAAGTGCATTTGGAAAGTCGGTCAGGCGAAGCGTGGTCTAAAGGGTGGCCTGATAGAAAAGATAATAATATTTCATTTAATGATTATAATAAAAATTTTAATTGGTATAAAACATGGTCTAAAAAACATGGAAAATTTATTGTATCAATTTTGTTTCCATATATTTTAGTTGCTCTAGTAATAGCATATTTAATTTCTGGTAAGAGTAAAAGTGATTTTAAAATGTTTAAAAACTTTGATTTTTTTTATTTTATATCATTTTTTGTGAGCATTATAGGATCTTTAATTTTTTTTTTAAAATTTCCTATATTTAGGTATGGTTATTCTTTTTTGGTATCCTCAATAATACTTTCAACTTTTTTTGCTATACAAAGAATAAACTTAAAAAATATTACAAAAATAACAAAGGTGATTTTTTTAATATGTATAATTGCATTTTTTGGAAAACAAGCTGTTAGATCAGTTAAGAATTATAGCAATAAAGATATTTGGCCAAATATTTATTCATTTAATAAAAATATAAAGCCAAAAATATCAAAGGTTAATATTTCAAATTATTTAGATATATATACTACTAATCATTTATGCATGTATAATAAATCTCCATGTACTAACTATAAATTAAAAAATATAAACATTGAGAAAAAACAAAGCTACTTATTTATTAACTTAAGTGAAAAATAAACTATTTGAAAACATGTTAAACGCTAACCTTAAAAGTTTAAATTTTAGGTTTTGTTTAATTTTTTACTTATCTTTTATTTTATCAGTGGTATTTCTCTCTATTTATTTCACCAATAGTTTAATAACAAAATATCCTGGGCTAGTTGATAAAGATTATAATATTATTTTAAAACAAATTCCCTTTGCGCATGGTCAACTTATTCATAATTTATTTTACGAAAATTCTTATTATTTAAATGACTGGAATATTACTATGTATGCTGCAAGACTTCCGTTTGTACCATATTTAATATCAAGTATTTTTAGTTTATTTCAAAATATTTACTATTTTTTAGTTTTAAAAAATATTATTTTTTTTTCTATTTATTTTTTAGGATCTTATATTTTTGTATCAACATTGAATTTAAAAATTTGGCATTTTTTATCTTTTCTATGTTTAATTCTTTATAATCCATATAATTTAATTGTATCACTAAATTTCGTTTATGCAGATTTTGTTGTAGCATTATTGCTTCCTTCATTTTATCTAATTATTATTTCAGAATTTAAACACAAATTTATATTATCAGCAATAATACTTTTCGTATTATATTTAACTAAAGTAAATATGTTTTTTTTAACAATCTTCTTGTCACTATTCATTTTTTTTATTGAGAATAAGAAATATAAAATATTTCCAATAATTTTTGTTTTTTCTGCGGTTTTAATATGGGGTGGATTTAGTTTTAATAAAACTCAAAGATTTGCATTTGGTTCAGGATTAATATCAATTAATTCTTGGGGACTTTCACATGTTTTGAATAAAGACTTTAAAAACTATTATCCTGATAAAACAGTTGATCGAATAGTTAATGAAAAAACTTTAAAAAAAATTAATTTTAATGATGAATGGGAATTTTATGACTTTTATCAAAAACAAAATTATCAATATATAAAAAGTAATTACAAAGAGTTTTTAAGTAATATTTTATTAAAAGCTAAGTTTATTTTTACTTATATATATGTCGATGGAAGCCAAGTCTTTATTACAGATAATAAAAAGGAAATAAGATATTCAAATATTCCTAACAAATTAATTCTCAACATATCAATTTTATTATTATTTTTAAAAATATTTAGAAAAAGAAAAACATTGAATATTGAAAAATATGATTTTTACTATTTGTTAATTCTACTTTTTTATTTAGCTCCTCTTCTGGTTGGATGGGCAACTAGCAAACATTTAATTGGTATTTTTTTGGTATCAAAAATATATACTTTTATAACTTTAGCAAAATTAAAAAAGGAATAATTTCCATATTTAATAAATAGTTAATTTTGGGAGTGGAAAAATAAATTTTGCTCCTCTTTTTCTCTCACTTTTTTCTCTAATTAAAATTTCATTTTTAAAGTGCCAAGGTAAAACTAGATAATAATCTGGCTTGAGTCTTCTTGCTTTTGCTTCTGAAATAATTGGTATTTTTCCAGATGGTGTAAATTTATTGTATTTTTCAGGGTTCCTCTCAGCTATATAATTAACTAATTTTTTATTTATTCCAAAATACTCCAGCAAAATGTTTCCTTTTGTAGAAGCTCCATACCCAAATATTTTTTGGTTTTTGGACTTGATGTTAGTTAGCGTTTCAATTAATTGTTCCTTCACACGATGTATTTTATTAAATAACATTCTGTAGGTTTTTGCAGATTTAAGTTTGATTTTTGATTCATCCTTCAATATTTTTTTAATTTTTTGATGTTTAATTTTATATTTTGAATTTTTTTGACAAATATAAAATCTAGAACTACCACCATTAGAACTGTTATATTCGATATCAATTACCTCAAGATTATTTTTTTTTGCCATCTCAATTATTACTTCACAAGAATAATACTCTAGATGCTCATGGCATATTGTATCAAACATAACGTTTTTTATAATTTTTCCAAGATCTGCCATCTCTAAAACAAAAATACCATCATTTGATAAAATTTTATGTATATCATTTAGAAAGGAGTTGGGACTCTCTAAGTCATAAAACACTGCTACTGCTGTTATAATTTTAAATTTTGGTGTATAACCATAAATATTAATCAAACCTTTAGCCGAAAAAAAATCAGGAAGAATATAATTTATTTTTTTATATAAATTTTTAAATTTTGGTATTAGAGGATCACATCCACACTTAACTATATTTTTATTATAAAAATTTAATAAGGTCGCATCATTGCTTGCAATGTCTAACACAGATTCATTTTTTTTTAGTTTAGTTATTTTTATAAGTTTTTTAGCTAAATTTTTAACATGGTTTGTCATGGTTTTATTTATACCAGTTCTATAACCATAATTATTATTATATAATTTTTTTGGATTAAATTTTTCATTAAGCTGAACTAGATGGCATATTTTACACTTCATTAAGGTGAGATTTTTTTTTTCAACAACTGTATTTTTATTTTTTGGAAAAAATCCTGAGTATGGAATATCGCCTAATGAAAATAACTTTTCAGTTTTCGTAGAGTTGCAGTTTCTACATTTTTTAACTTTCATAATTTTTTATAACTTATATTTAATAAGTCGCGGAAGTAAATTACAAATAAATAATAAAATCCGTGTATCCAATCCTTAAACTGTATCTTTGAGTCTCCAGATTTTCTATAGTTTTGGATCATTTTTAGTTCTTTAACTAAGTATTGTTCCTTAACGAATATATACATTGTTTCCCAAAAAAAAGAGTAACTATCATTTTTTGCACAAAAAATAAGATTGGGGTTCATTTTTTTAAAATTATAGCAACGGAATGCCCCCGAAGAATCATATTTTATGTTTAATAAAATTCTTAAAAGAAAATATCTCATCCATGTTAATATTCTTCTATATAATGGCCATGATGCCATTGAATTTTTATGCATAAACCTGTTGGTTTGTACCAGATGATATTTAGGAGCATGTTTTAACATTTGAGAAATTAATTTTGGATCATGAGTAAGATCACTGTCCATAGTTATACAAAAAGTTACTTTATTGTTTATAGCCCATTTAATTCCTGCTTTATGAGCAGAACCAATACCAGACTTTTTCTTTCTCAATAAAAAAAGAATTTTTTTATCTTTTTTTTTTAATTTTTTTATTTCATTTATCGTTCCATCAGGAGAATTATCATCAATAAATAATATTTTTAAATCTTTATTAAATTTTCTGATTTTTTTATATAACACATTTATATTTTCAATTTCATTGTAAGTGGGTATTATTAATATTTTATTCATTGAAGAAGCTTAACTATTATACATTTTATTTCTTAAAATCTGGTTATTATCAAGTAAATTCTTTAATTATATCTTTATATATTACTAAAAGCTGTTAATTAAAAATAAATGATAATAAAATTTATAAAATTTTTATTATGAGTATATACATTCCATTTTTAATATTAATTATTTATAGCTTAGCACTCAGTGTAAAAATAAAGATTGATATATATAAATCAATTTTAATAGTTTCTTCATTTATAATTTTTGTAATATATTTTTTTGGAAAAGTCGGTTTTTTACCTGAGGCTAATTTAATAATAATTTCCTTATCTGTTGTAATTTTAGTATATTTAATTTACCAAAAAAATTTTTCTCAAAAAAATTTAGTTAATTTATTTATTTTATTTATAATTTATTCAATAATAATTTGGCATTCGAAAGATTTATTTTTGTATAAGTTTGATGATTTTACTGAGTATGGAATTACATCGAAATTAATTTATCATGAAAATATATTACCTATATACATAGATTATTTAGATAAGGGTTCACATTCTAAAATTAATGCTCTTTCTTATTTACACTATTTTTTTTTAAAAAATTCTTATAATGATTTTAATGAAACAACATTATTAATAGCTCATAATTTTTTTAAAGTTCTTTTAATGATTAATATTATTAATTATTTGAACATAAATAATATTAAAAAAATTTTATTATCAATATTAATTTATTTTTTAATATTTATTCTAGGACCAGGATTTGATAGATTATATGTAGACTCAACTGTTGCCCTTATTATTACAAATTTGCTAATCATATTTTTATTTAGAAAAAGTTCAAAAGAAGATTATTATTTATTTTCTCTTTTATTAATTTTATTACCCAGTATTAAATATAGTGCGTTTTTAATATCATTCTCTTTAATGGGAATATTTATTATTCATTCAATATTTTTTAAAAAATACAAAAAAATTATTCTTGTTTGCTCTGTAGTAACTATTTCGGTGCTAATGAATATTACTCATTTTCAAAATTTTAATTTTAAAAAAAATGATACTGAGTTGAAAATACTTGAAGAAAGAAAGCAATTTACTAGTTTAAATTTTGATATCAAACCAAATCCTGATGAATGGAAAGAAAATAAAATATCTAATAATATAGACAGACTCAAAGCGGTATTATTAAATTATTTAAAAGTTTCAAGTATAGAAGGAATTTACCACGCTAAAACTTTTTTAATTTATAATAAAATTCTTGATCAAACAAACATTCAATTTAAATTAATTGGAATTCCAATCAATTTGTGGTTTTGGATAGCTTTTATATTAATTATTGCAATTTTGATATCTAAGAAAAAAAACTCAAATTTTATTGTTCCTATATCATTACTATATATAGCTTTTATTTTTTTCTATTTCTTAATTTTAGTTATGTGGGGAATTAAAAATAATCTGATTAATGAAAATTTAACAATAGAACTTTCATGGCATAGACATTTAGGAGCAATAATATTTGGAATAGTATTATTTTTAATAATTAAATTTATTGATACCTATAGAATAAATTACAAATATTATTTTTTATTAATATTATTTTTTTTTAGTATAAGTCCTGCAAATTCTCTAAGGCCATTGTTGCCATCAAATATTATTTTAAAAGAAAATTATTGGAATAATGCTTTGGAAATGAGATATGAATTAAATGAATTATCAAGCAAAATTAATCAAATTGTGCCACCTTATTCAAAAATTTTAGTTTATGAGTCTGAAAACTTTAAAGGATATTTTTATCCAGTCATGAACTATGAATTAATTAAAATGGATTTCTATAAATTAGATGGTCATGGTTTAAAAGATTTTCTTTTAAAGACTTCAGGTAAAAATCTAGAAAATAAAATATACTTGTTATCTGATGTAAATAAAATTAAAAAAATAAACAAATTAAAATTTCTTAATTATAAGAATATAGAGGGTAAAGAATTACTTAAATTTAAAAATTATATTTTGTATAAAATACAATGATTAAATCCTTAAAATACTTAATTGTATTCCTTGTCTCATTAGAAATAATTTTACGAATTATTGGTTTTGGAGATCCAGTAATCTATAATGTTACTGGCAACAATTATTATCCTAAAAAAAATCAAGAGTTAAGAAGATTTAAAGGTAAAATGTTAAATATTAATCATCTAGGAATGAGAACTAATTATAAATGGAAAAACTATACTAATAAAAAAAAAATTTTATTCTTCGGAGATAGCGTTTCTTTTGCAGGTTCGTATATAGATAATAAAAATATTTTTTCTGAAAAAGTTTGTGGCAAATTAGCTGGAAATAGTATTTGTGGAAATTATGGTGTAAACGGTTATCTTTTGGAAAATTTATCATATAGATTACAAGAGATTGAAGGAAGTCTATATGACGAATTAGTTATAGTCATAAGTCATTCTTTTTCGATTGGTAAAACAAATTTTAAAAGTTTGCCAATTTATAACTATAAATTAAATCCATTTTCAAAAGCATCATTTGAAATAATGAATCACATACTGTTTAAATATAAAATTCTTGATAGATATCACAAAAATAAATTTAAAAATACAATCTCAAATTCTACTGAAAATCAAAGTAATCAATTAAATATTTTTATAAATCATTTAGAGGGGTTAAGTATAGACAAAAAAGTAAGCATTTTTTTAATTCCTACTATGGAAAATCTAGACAATATTACTGATTATAACCATTTTTTAGATAAAATAAGTTATAAAAATATAAATTATAATAATTTGTTCCCTTATTTTAAAAAAATAAAATACGAAGAATTGTATTATAACAACGCACATTTAAATGAAAAAGGCCATGAATATTTATCTAAAATAATTTATGATTCCATAAAATGAAATTTAAAAAAAATCTAATACGTATAATTATTATATTAATAATGTTTTTATTGGTTATTTTTTTATCAAAATATATTAGTACTGATATTTTTAATTACAATTTTTTATAATTTAATTTAGTGATAACCAATAGATACTCATATATTGATCTTTTAAGATTTATTGCAGCTTTCACAGTTGCTATTTCACATTTGTTTATTAATAAAGTCGGAATTAATGTTAATTTAGAAATAATTTCTTCAATGGCTGTTGAAGTATTTTTTATCATCAGTGGTTTTGTTTTAGCTCCACAAATTATCAAATTAACTGAAAAAAAAAAGTTTAAAGAATATAGGATCTTTATTATAAGAAGATGGTATAGAACCATACCACTTTATGTACTTAGTTTAATTTTAACATCAATAATTCTAAATAAATTATTCACTTTGGATTATTTAAAATATTTATTTTTTATCCAAAACTTTTTTATTAATTGGTTAGAAAATGATTATTTTTCAATTTCTTGGAGTTTATCAGTAGAGGAATGGTTTTATATTTTATTTCCAATTTATTTAATTTTATTTCTTAAGATTAAAGAATTTAGCTTAATTTATATTTCATTAACTTTTGTAATAATAATTTTTATATTAAGGATTTTGTTTTCTGATAATCAAGAATGGGGAGAAAATGTAAGAAGAATTGTAATTTTTAGATTAGATTCAATTGTCTTTGGATTTATTTTGTTTTTTTTAAAAGATAAAATAAAGAAAAATAATTTAAACTTATGTATAATTTTTGTGACAATTTTGATTTTATCTGTTTTGATATTTGTTATCCTAAAATTAAATATAAATGATGGAGAAAACCTAAGCAAGTTTGTTTATCACTATATTATAGCAATTTGGGGATCATTAATTGTGCTGTTTTTTTATATAAGTGAAAAAAATATTAATAGTTTAAATTTAATAAATTTAAATTTATTTTTAGGAAAAATATCATATTCTATTTACTTATTTCATTTACTTTTGATCTATATAATTTCATCTTTAAAGGTAAATTATTTTACACTTGAGTTATTTTTGTTTATTGTTTTTCAAGTATTGCTTTCTACCTTACTTTATTATTATTTTGAAAAACCAATTTTGAGTGCAAGACCAAACTATAGTGAAAAATAGAGTTATTTAGATAAGCTAAAATCTTTTATAGAAAAAAGAAAACCAATACTAAACCATGATATTGTCATATGAAACGAACTAAAAAAACTTCCTGATGGTAAAAATGGGAAAAAAAATAGCAATGGATATATTATTATTAAGGAATTTATTAATTTGTTACTTATTTTTTTTATTTTATTTAATACTAAACTTAGTAACCCAATAAAAAAAATAAAAGGAGCAAAAAATCCAGTATCAGATAAAAGTTCAAAATAATAATTGTGAGGATGAGAACTACAATATTCGCCTATTTCCTTTACTTTTGCTTTGCCTGGATATTTTGCTAGTTTATAACACTCATATCTGAAAGTTTGAGGCCCTGTTCCAAAAATTTTATTTTTTGAAAATATAGATAAAGCATTACCGTACATTCCAAAATAAATATTATCTTTGGTAATTTGATATATGGTATAATTAATTCTCTCCTTCAAATTGCTATCTTTTTTAAAATATAAAACACTAAAAGAAATAATAATTAAAAAGAAATAAACTAACAATTGTTTAAAATAAGTTTTTTTAAAATTTAAAATAACAATTAAAAAAATTAAAATAGAAGAAATAATAGATGAATTTCTTTCTCCCGTGATAATGATAGAAAAGTAAACAAAAATTAAAATTAAAAATTTAAATTTTTTTAGATAAAAATTTTTTGTGCTAAATAAAAAATATAATAAAAAAGGAGATAAATGAAATATTACACTTCCAGGAATTTGCTCAGAATTAAATACAGAGGTTAGTCGCCCTGCTTGTTGCTTTTCATATCCAAAAATATTTTCTCCTAGTAAAAATTGAAGCCAACAATCTAAACATAAAAATATTAAAATTATTGTAACTATTTTCGATAATAATTGAATTTTGTTTTTTTCATTTAAAAAATATAAAGACATACCTAAAAACAAAAAGATATTGGACAGATAAGAAAAAGAATTTTCCAGACCCTCTAGTTTATAATTTGAATTTATTGAGCTAAGTATTAAAATTGCAAAGAGTAAAAATAGAAATAAATGTTGTTTTTCTTTAATTATCCTTATCTTATTATTTCTTATTATATAAATTAGGTAAATTATAGATAATAAAACAGCTGTTATATTAGAAAAAAGACTTCCAATTAAAAATGATATTGGTAAAAATAATAATAAATAAAACGTGGTATCATATTTTTTTAAAAAAAGGTTAAACATATTGAAGTATACTAATTCTTTATCATTAAATGAAAAAAAATAAATCAAAAATTGTTAATATAAAAAATGGAAAAAATCTCAAAATAATAGAACCGGTTAATATATATGGTGCAAAATTTGGAAATAATTGTTTTGTTGGTCCATTTTGTGAAATACAAAAAAACGTTGTTATTGGAAATAACACAAAAATACAATCACATAGCTTTGTTTGTGAAGGTGTGAAAATAGGAGATGAATGTTTTGTAGGACATGGAGTTGTTTTTATTAATGATAAGTTTTCAGATGGAAAACCAGCAGGGGGAAACAGAATTAAATGGAAAAAAACATCGATAGAGAAAAAAGTCTATATTGGTAGTAATTCTACAATTTTACCAGTAAAAATATGTTCCAATGTAGTAATAGGAGCAGGTTCTGTGGTTACCAAAAATATATCTAAGCCAGGAAAATACGCAGGAAACCCAGCTAAAAAATTAAATGAAATTTAATATATTTTTTTTAATAACTTTTTTAAGTATAGCTTTAATATTTTTATTTTTAAATTCAAAAAGAATTGCAAGTCACTTTAAGCTTAAAAAAGTTTCGGGTGACCAAACTCCTTTAATTGGTGGGTTAGGAATTTATTTGTTTATTACTTTTTCATTTTTTTTTTTGTATATATTTAAATATAATTTTTATGAAGACTCTTTAACTGCTTATTTTTTAATAAGTTTTATTTTTTTAATAGGAATTATTGACGACATATTTGAGATTAATTACAATATTAGGTTATTAATAATATACTTTATTTTATTTGTATTTTTTAGCTTTGAAAGTGATTATTTAGTTAATTATTTATATTTCGAAACTTTCGGAATTACTTATGAAATAGAAAAAATATCTATATTTCTTACACCTTTTTTTATTCTACTTTTAATTAATAGTTTAAATATGGCTGATGGTATTAACGGTAACTCATCAATTATTTCAATAATATATTTGTTATTAATTTTTAATATAAATAATAATTTAAATATTTTATTTTTTTTATTTTTAATTTCTATATTAATATTTTTATTTTTTAATTTCAAAAATATAACTTACCTGGGCGATTCTGGGGTATATCTGGTCTCAACATTTATCGGGTTATATATAATTAAAGAATATAATTTTGGAGTATCAGATCTATCTTGTGAAAGAATTTTTTTAATTTTGCTAATTCCAGGAATTGATATGTTTAGGTTATTTTGTGAAAGAATATTAAATAAAAAAAATCCCTTCAAAGGGGATTTAAATCATTTTCACCATTTTTTAAAAAAAAAATTTAATCTTAGTATAGCTGTAATTATTTATTCGCTGATGATAATATGGCCGAATTTACTATACAAATTATTTAATATAAATCTAATAATTTTAATTATTTTAAATATAATTTTTTATTTTTTATTCATTTTTAATATTAAAAAAGTTGGAAAAATTTCTTAATTAATTTTACGAATACAAAAATTAATGGGTTTTTATATCCATTTGACAATAATGAATTGTAACACTCATAGTTTGCTTTTATAATATTTATTATTCCTGAGCTTGCACCACCAGTTGACATTTTTATGGAATATTCATCTAAATAATAAAAAGTTGTTTTTTTATTATTTTGACATTTAATGAAAAAATCAAAATCTGCAGATATTAAGTATTTAGTATTATAATTGCCCAAAGAATTAATATATTTTTTTTTTATTACAGTGCCAGGATGTGGTATATGCCAGCCGATTTTATTTATATTATTCTGATTTCCAGACTTATATTTTCTTGAAATATTAAAAATATTTTTTTGGTATATTATGTTTGTATAACATAGATCAAATTCGTCATTTTTAAATATATTATTAATCTTATCAAAAAAATTTTTCTCCAAAATAAAATCATCCGAATTTAAAAATAAAAGATATTTTCCCTTTGATATTTCTATACCTTTATTCATAGCAAAATAAATTCCATTATCTTTTTCAGAAATAATTTTTATTTTTTCATTATTAAAATGCTTAATAATATTTAGGGTTTCGTCAGTCGATTTGTTATCAACTATAATATGCTCATAGTCCTTAAAAGTCTGCTCATTTACAGAATTAATACATTTAAGTATCTTATCCTCTGAGTTATTAGTTGGGGTTATTATAGTTAGAAACATTGATTTTATTTACCTTATTAAAAATTTCACTATATGTTGTTCCAATTTTATTTTTATTTAAATATTTGGTTGCAAATTTCCTTGAGGACCTTCCTTTTTTTATTAAAACCTCTTTTTTGATATTTTTAATCATTTCTGTCATTTTCTTTATTTCAGAAAATTTAAAAGTATACCCAATATTTTTTAATACCTCTTTTGATCCTCCATTATCAAAACTAAAAACAACATTTCCTGAAGATAATGCCTCAAGAACAGTTAATGGTAAATTATCGATTAAAGAAGTACATATATATATATCTGATAAAGAATATATTTCAGATGTATTTTGATTTGGCATAAAATCAAAATGCTTAAAGTTATTTATATTTTTAAAATAAAAATTTTTTTTTCCAAGTGATACAAAAAACAAACTTTTATCTTTACTAAGTTTGTTAATTATTTCTTTAAAGTATAGGAAACCCTTTCTTTGATCTGAAAAATCTTGTGCAGAAAAAAAAACAACTCTTTTATTTAGAGGAACACCATATTTTTTCCTTAGAATAAATTTATTTCTTGGTTTAAAAAGTGTAGTATTGATAGGATAATAATTGCATAAAAAAATTTTATTTTTTATTTTTGGAAATAATTTTTTAAATTTTTTAAACATCCATAAGTTATGTGCGATAAAAAAAGTTTTATCATTATATAGTATTTTCTTTTTTAACTCCCAACAGTGATTTGAGAAAAAATCTTTTTTTTTATCAATGTATTCAAAATAATGTTGTGTGGAATTTAAAAACCACATATCATGTAAACTGATAACTAATTTAGAGTTAAGATTTAAAATCTCTCTTAAAGATATCGTTGATCTATTGATCCAGTGAATATTAATGATATCTGAATTAAACTCCCTTATAAACACATCAGAATTTGTTTTAAAGAGGTTTAAAGATTGGTGAAATTTTTTTTTAAGAAAAAAAAATATTAAAATTTTTTCTAAAGTTCTAACAATATTTAAGTAAATCTTAAAATAATTACCATAAATAACTTTAGAATTTTTATATTTTTTATTAATGCAAAGAAAATTAATTTTTAGTGCTTTTTTTTTAATAGATTTAAAGATAGAGTATGCTGCTAAGGATGCTCCTCCTTTAAAATCACTATAGGATAAAAAAGAAATTTTCATTATCTAAATATTTTAGAATTTTTTTTATACCACTCGCAAATAAAAGGTATATCATCCTTTAAATTTCTTTTAGGTTTCCATCCCAATTTTTTAAGTTTTGTGCAATTAATTTTATATATTTTATCATTAAATGGTCTATTTTTTACAAATTTTATATTTTTATTAATATCTAAATTAAAATAATTACTTATCATCTTAACAACCTCTATAATATTATAATAATCATCTGAACCAATATTGTAAATTTGGTTGAATTTTTTACTTTTTATGATTTTTAAAATTCCATCACAAAAATCGTGCACTGATAAATAATGTCTAAACCGATTACCTTTTCCATGTATTGTCATTTTTTTTTTTTTAATAAAACACATAATTGATTTAGAAATAAGCTTTTCAGGATATTGTCTTATTCCATAAATATTATTAGCTCTTACAGTTGCTATGTTTAAATTATATGAATGTTTATATGAGTTAACGATCATGTCTCCTCCAGCTTTTGAGGCTGAATACGGATTTGTTGGATTTAAAAATTGCTTCTCTGTAAAAGGTCTTCCTAAATTTTCACCATATACCTCATCTGTGCTAACATGAATTATTTTTTTAATTTTCTGTTTTCTGCAAGCCTCTAAAAAATAATGTGTTCCCAGTGTGTTAGTTTTGGTAAAAATTAGAGAGTTGCCAAAAGAATTATCTACATGACTTTCTGCAGCAACATTAATAGCTAAATCAACTTTATTTAAATATTTTTCAAGCATTTTAAAATTTAAAAGATCTCCTCGTACAAATTTAACGTTTTTTTTGATTAATAACTTTTTAAGATATTTTTTGTTTGCTGCATAAGTAATTTTATCAAAAAGTATAAACTGAGTATTTTTATATGTTAAAAATAGCCTCTCGGATAAATGAGATCCTATAAAACCTGCAGCACCAGTGATAAAAATTTTTTTCATATCTAATTAATTTATTTGTTTTTTAAGTTTGATTAACTCATTATTTAAATATTTTTTATTAACTTTTATTTTAATTGCCTTTTGTAACTTTGAGATATTAAATGAAAAATCTGCATCAATAAACTTTTTTTTTTTAATAATATTAATATTAACTTTTTTCGTATCGATTATATTTTCAACAAAATTTTTTACTTTGATTGGAATACCAGAGCCTACATTGTAAATACCAGACATTTTTTTTGTTAATATTTTCGAAATGTATCTACAAAATAAATTTATTGGAAGAAAATCCTTATATAAAAAAATATTATTATCGAAAATCAGTCTCTTATTTTCTTTTCCTTTTATTATTAAACTCATTATTGATGGTCTCTTTTTTTTTCCAATCTCATTACCAATTACATTTGACAGCCTTAAAATTAAAAGCTGTCTGTTTAATCTCTTATTACAATATTTTTCAGACTTGATACAATTTTTTGCATAAGTATTAATTGGTTTAATAGCAGAACTCTCAGTTATACCAATTTTTGGCTTATAAACCTGTCTAGTACTCAAAATAATCAAATTATTATCACTATTAGAAATATAATTTGCAATTATCAAGTTTCTATCAAATTTTCTATTATATCTTTTATTAAAAAAACGATCATGCTGACTACAATTTATAACTATCGTATTTTTAATTTTTTTTTTTTTTAAATTTTTAAATTTAATTTTCTTAACATTAAATCTAGGTAACAGGTTTTTGTAAAGATTTTCTTGTATAAAACTTTTATATCCTACTATAATTATTTTTTTTTTACTCACCAGTTTTAATGCCAATCAATCCAGAATAATCAATTTGCTGAAAAAAAATATTTTTTTTATTTTTAAAATATTCATCAACAGCCTTTTTGCAACCTTTCCAATGTCCATAATCGTCAATTATTAATAATCCTCCAACCTCTAATTTAGGATACAAGACTTCCAATTCTTTTTTTGTAGATAAATAAAAATCAGTATCTAATCTTAAAAGACTAATTTTTTCAGGATATTTATTATTTAATGTCTCTTCAACTAATCCTTCAACATAAACAACTTGAGAAGAGTCTAATCCTGTTTTGATCATGTTTTCCTTTACATAAGATATTGGAGAATATGCCCAAATATCCTTTGAGTTTTTTTTTTTGTCTGTTTTTTTTAGTTTTTCATTAGCTTTTTGATTTAAAATATTAACATCACTTTCATGAACATTTGCCATTCCTGTAAATGTATCATAAAGCCATAATCTTTTTTCCTCAAAGAGCGGGTCTTTAGTATTCATTATAGAATAAGCTATCATCATAGCTGAACCTCCCATGAAAACACCACATTCTACAAAATCCCCTTTAATATTGTTTTTATAAATATACTTTACTGATTGAAATAAGGATAAAAATCTTTCTTTACTAACGTTAAGTGATTCTTTTTCGCATTTTTTGAATAAATTATTAAAAATTTCTTGATCTTCAGAATTAAAAGTAATTACATTTGGATTATGAATTTTTTTTATATCATAGGAAAAATACTTTAGTGTATTTTTAATTATTTTTTTTAACATATATAATTATAACATTTATAAATGAAAACTCCATTAAACATACATAATAATATACAATTAATTTTCTTTTCAACAATATTATATGGTTTATCAATTGCGATTTTTTTAAAAGAAATTAATTTATTATTATTTCCTAATAGTGATTTTAAAATCATGATTATTTATAGGATATTAATCATCGCATCAAGTCTATTACTATTTCTCTATACTGCTAAAAAATTAAATTGGATTGTTGGTTTACTAGTAATATTAAATATTATTTTTTTATTTAATTTTTTTTTTGGAGAAAAATTAAATTTTAATTTAGATATTTATGAATATTTTAAAAAAATAGGTCTAAGAGACGATATTAGATTAAGAGACCTCTACTTGCACAATATAGATTTAAAAAAATTTTTACTTATAAATATTTTTAATATTATTCTACCTCTTTTTGTACTTACTTTTACAAAGTTAAATATTGATTTCGATGCTTTTAAAAGGAAGAGCATTAATTTTTTAAACTATTTTTTAACAGTATTTTTTATTTTTTTAATTTACAGATATCAAGATTTTATCATAAATTTTGATGGTTCATATGAGATAAAAGCATATTTCATCAACATTCACTCGATGATTTATATATTAAATATTTATTTTTTATTATTAATTGACGAATATTTCACAAAAGATAAAAAAAATAAAAAAATTTTTATATTTAAGATGACAATTATATTAATTTGTTTTTTTTTAACGGACTCTCTCTTGCATTTAGGAATATGTTCTTTAACTCTAATCTTTTACTGGATAAAATATTTTAAGATAAATTTAACTCTATTTTTAATATTTATAACTATTATTTGCTTATTTATTTTAAATGACTATGTAATAAATCAAAATGATATTAACCAAACTGGATCAATTCTTAATTCAGTTTTAATTAGAGTTAAGTTGGCTTCATTATTTCTGTTTAACATTTCTAACCTAAATGTATTTTTTGGAAATAATTTATTGAACAGCGAAATTTATACTTATCCCCATAATTTATTAGTTGATGTAATTATTTGTACTGGATTTTTTGGTTTGCTAATATTCTCAATAATTTTTTATAATTTTTTTAAATTATTCTTTACAACTAAAAAAAATTTTATTTTGTTTATGATTGTTTTTCAGTCTTTTATTTTATCTAATTTATCTGGATTTTTGTTTACAAATATAATTTTTAATATTGCGTTGGCTAGTTGCTTTTGTTTCGAAATTGAAAAAGAAGAAAAAATTAAATAAATCTCTTTGGGATTCATTAAGTTAACAACCATGATTGATATAAAAGCCGATCCTGCTGTAGCTAAAGACGCTCCATTAATTCCAAAAATAGAAATTAGGTAATAATTTAAAGTAATATTTAAAAAAATTGTTAAAGTTTGAAATACAAGAATTTCAGTATAATTAGACTGAACATACTGCTTATGTACCCATAAATTTATTGTTAACGCTATACCTATATTTAGTGAAAGAATTTTTAAGGAATTAAGTGCTACAATAAAATCTGTACCAAATAAACTCAAATACATTTCTCCAAAAAATATAGACATTACATAAAAGAACAGACCCCCAGAAAAACTAATCAGAACTAAATTTTGATAAATATTATTAAATTTTTGTGTGTCTGGTATAATTCTATTTAAATTGGGATAGATAAATTGAAAGAAGTGAGTGCCAAATAGTAGAATTATAGTTATTATTCTTGAAACTGAAGAATAATATCCTGCTTCATCAGATCCCAATAAATTTGATATCATTAATACATCAATTCTCATAGAGACAAGAATTACAAAAGCTAACAAAGGGAAAAGAATTATTTTTTTTAAAATTAGTATTGTATGTTTTTTTGAAAATATTAAATTTTTAAATTTATTTCCGTTCTCTTTAAAAAAATAAATAATAATTATAGAAAATAATAGATTTTCCAAAAAGTAGCTCAAAGCTAGAAATAAATAACTATAATCATTAAATATTATGTAAAGTTTAATAAAAAAAAATATCGCAGTCTGGAAAAATCTAATTTTAAAGATTAATTTAAATTGTCCTCTTACAAATAACTCACTATAAAAAATTGAAAATGGTTCAGATAAAAGTATTAAGTTTAAAATTAATATTAAATATTTAAGCTCTTGCTTAATATTTAAAAAAGTTAATATGAAAGCTATAAGTAAATAAAGTGCTATCGATGAGTAAAAAGTTATTAAAAAACATGACGCTATATCTTTTCTTCGATTTTGAAATTTTAAAGAAAGTGATTTATTTAAATAATAATGTATATTAGAAAATGAAACTGAATAAATAAGAAAAAAAACTGTTTGAGCAATAGTGAATTCTCCAAATGCTTGAGAAGAATAATTTCTTGCAAAAATTACAATTATAAAAAAAGAAAAAAAGTACGAAATTACATTTGAAGATAAAAAATAAGAAAAATTTGGCAGGAAGCCAGAAAAATTTTCTAAATTTTTATAAATCTTTTTCATTTTTTAATAATTTAATTATAAATTTATCAAGAACGAATGCGCTATTTGCATAGTTGTGATGATTATTAGTCTTAGTTCTCCCTGCTTCAGCTATTATTTTCAATTTTTCATAATTATTAAGGTAATATTTACATTTTTCAATCAATTCATAATTGTGCTCAAAAACCTCAATTTCTTTACCAATAATAAACAATTTATCTAAGTCTTTTTTCTTATCTGTGATTAACATGCAGCCTGAGCCTGTTCCCTCAAAAAGTCTCATATTGCCAGCATACTCTGTGTCTTTTATATGGGTATTAATTAATATTTTAGTTTTGTTTAATATTGAAAGCATATCTTTACCAAAAGAAGGTTTTTTTGAAAAAAAATAAATGTAGATAATTTTTAAAAAAAAATTAAAGTTTTTTAATATTTTTAAATTAAGAATACATATTAATAAGTAATAGATATATTGTAATAAAAATTTGTTAGAAAAATTGATAGCTATATATGAATTCTTAAAATTTCGCATCAATTTATATACTAAATCTACCCTATCGTTATGCAATTTAGTATTTATAAAAATCGAACCTATAAAACTTATATCAATATTTCTATTTTGAGGTGTAAAGTTGTAATCAATATTATTTGGAAATGCATGTCTCATAAGCAAAACATTTTTTTTTGTTATTGAATATATTTTTTCAGAGTAACCCTTGGTACAAGTTACAATCCCATCTACAAAATTTAAATTGTTTAATATTTTTTTAGTAAATGGAGCACAATGAAAGCATAAAATAATTTTTACAAAATCAAAATTTCTAATAGTTTCAATTAAATTCTTCTTAGCAATATTTGCATTTCCTAAAAATAGAACATTTGGTTTATAATATTTAATCTGCTGTATTAAAATAGTATCATTAGAAGATTTATCGCCAAATTCATCTAACCATTTTTTTTGGATAAAATCTGCATTCTCAATTATTTCATTACAATTATAGCCTTTTTTTGATAACGCCTGTGTTATAAAATTTGAAACTGAGTACATTTCATCGAAAATATTATTTAAAGTTTTTGTGTAACTTTCATCTTTTTTATCGTATTTTTTTTTAAGAACTTTTAAAAAGTCTGGATAGATAGAGGATATTCTCAAAAATCTATTCATTAAAAAATTGCTTTATTGTTTTGCTAATTTTTTTTACATCCTTTAATTTAAGATGTTCACCAATTGGAAGGCTTAATATTTCTCTACTAAATTTTTTAGAATTCATATCTTTACAATAAGACATATGTTTTTTAAAAATTGGTGTTTCTGGTAAAGATAATGGATAGTGTATTCCAGTATTAATTTTTTTAGATTTTAAAAATTCTCTTAATTTATCTCTTTGTTGAGTTTTAATAACAAATAAATGAAAAGAAGATTTGGTGTTTTTTAACTTTTTAACAAAAGATAAACTACGAATTTTTGACAAAGAATTGGTGTAAATTTCCGCTTGTTTATTTCTCAAATTAATCCAGCTATCTAATTTTCTTAGTTTTATTCTTAATATTCCAGCTTGCAAATTATCTAAACGGGAATTTCTTCCTAGAGTCTCATGGCTATTTTTTTTTAACCCTCCATGATTTGCAATTTTTTTACATTTAAGAAAATATTTTTTATTATTTGTGACAATGCACCCTCCATCACCATAACAACCTAAGTTTTTAGAAGGAAAAAAACTAAATGTACCCAAATCACCAAATGTTGAGACTTTTCTTCCTTTAAATTCAGCTCCATGTGATTGTGCGCAATCCTCAATTATTTTTATATTATTCTTTTTGCATAACTTAATTATTTCAGGAATATTTGCTGGATTTCCATATAGGTGAACGATCATTATTGCTTTTGTATTATTATTAATTTTTTTCTTTAAATCTTTAATACAAATATTATGAGTATGGTCAACATCTACAAATTTAACTTTTAATCCATTGTTTAAGACAGCCTCAGCTGTAGAAATCCATGTATTAGCAGGAACAATGACCTCACTATCTTTTTTTAATTCTAAAGCTTTTAATGATATCTCTAGTGCATCTGTACCGTTTGCTGTCCCTATACAATACTTAACTTTTAAATATTTAGAAAATTCTTTCTGAAACTTCTCTAAATCAAAACCTCCAATGAAAGATGAATTATTAATGTTATTTTTAATTGATTTTAAAATTTTTTTTTGGATGCTTATATTTTGTTTTTTTATGTCTAAAAAAGAAATAGTCATATTATCTGCCTAGCAATTTTGAATTAATATTATCTTTTAAAAAAATTTCTTTACTTGTTTCTGAAGATCTATATATCGCATTGATTAATTTAATAGTCTTATGTGACTCAAATGCACTAAACTGAGATTTTCTCTTATATTTTAAACAATTAAAAACATGATCATAAAATTTATAATGTCCATGAGTTAAATCTTTCTGATGGTATTTTTTTAAATTTATTTTCTTTGATTTATTATTTAAATTATAAAAACTAATCTCATTTAATGCGAAGCCTCCAATTTTGGCAGATCCTTTTGAGCCTAAAATTGTAATTGAACCTTCAAGATTTTTTGGTCTAGTTGCTGTAGTTGCCTCCATAATAGCACTTTTATTATTTTTAAATTTAAATAATATTAATGAGGTATCCTCTGCTTCTATTTTTGCTAGATGATTAAAATTTTTTGCAAAAACTGACAAGGGTTCTCCCATAATCGATCTTAACAAATCTAAATGATGACTTGCTTGATTTGATACTACCCCACCATCATATTTCCAGGTTCCTCTCCACTTTGATTGGTTGTAATAAAATTGGTCTCTTCTCCATCTTACAATTACACTTCCATGAAAAATTCTTCCAAGTTTTTTTTTTTTAATATCATCCATTAACTTTTCTACAGGCAAATTAAATTTATTTTGCATCACAACAAATACATTTTTATTATATTTTTTACTTAAACTAATGATATTAGATGAGTCTTTTAACCTTAGACACATTGGTTTCTCAACAATAACGTGAACATTTAGTTTAAGAGCAGTCTTAACATACTTGGCATGCATTCCTGATGGAAGAAGAATAGATACAATATCTGGCCTTGTTTCTTTTATTGCATTTACAAAATTTTTATAAACTTTTATTTTAAATTTTTTTTTTAATTTATTTAAAGTATTTGCATTTTTGTCACATAACCCAACTATTTTGAACTTTTTGTTGCCATTCTTTTCTATGGCCTTGTAATGTTTGTCTAAAATTTTACCACAACCTAAAATTAATACCTTCATATAAATCATATCTTTTGTACTTTATTAATTAACTTTTCTCATTTATTAAATACTTTTTTTATACTTTTTTTAAACAATTGAAAAATTTTGTTATTTGTCCAATTTGTGCTGTAATGGTCATGTCTTTTTGGTCTCTGATTCATGATATCATTAAACTCTTCATCAGATAATGATAATTTTTTTAAAAAAAAGTTTTTATTCTGATTAAAATTTTGAGTATTATATGAGGGCAAGCTCAGCGCGTTAATTGCTTCAGATCTCTCCATTTCTTTATTCCTTATTAAGCATGAATAATGTAATTTTCTTTTATCTATTTTAAATTTATTTGGAAGAATATAGGTTTGGAAAAACATTGTAAAAAATGATTCATGGTGCTTTTCTTCGTATGGCGTCCATCCAAATTCTTCTGCTAATATTTTAGATGCTTTGTGAGAATTATAATTAATATTATCTAGTATATTTATCACTTTGATTTTTTTTGAAATATTCTCATAAAAAAATCTTTTAAAGGGATAGATTTTTGGAAAACTTTTAAGTTTTTCTTTGCCAAATGTTTTATGTATTTTTTTTATATGATTAAAATCATCTTTCCTCCAGCCCCATGAAGGAATTGTGGAATGCTCTGTTGCAAAATTAATGCCTGAAAAAATATATTTAATATTTTCTTTTAAAGCATTGTTGTAGACATAAGCTAAAATAGCGTGATCAGTTGGAAGCTCGATATCTGGTACTCCAGCTTTTAGAAAACTTAATTGAAGATCTTTAAACTCTTCCCAATCTAAGACTAAAGTTTTATAATCAAAATTTGTTTTCTGTAAAATCCTACTTATGTTAGAATTAGATGTTAATGTTCCCCATCCGTTGTCTAAATGAATAATTAATGGGTTTAAGCCCATTTTCCAAATATTATAAACTACAAATGAACTGTCTTTACCTCCACTTAATCCTACAAGACAATCATACTTACTATTTGATTTAAATGAATGATCTTTAACTTCTTTCTTAATATTTGATAAATTTTCATGAATTTGTTTGTCGTCAAAATTTATGTAATAGTTTTTTCTATTTTCCCAATCATTACAAAAGTTACAAATATTATTTTCATCTAATAGAAAACCTTCAATTGTTTCATCCATTACACAATTTTTACAAATTTCCATAAATCTTTATTTTTTCTTCATAATTTGGATAATTCAAAACTATACCCCCATCTTTTTTTTTCATGATAAAAATAGAAGAGCTTGCAACTGCATTAATATTACTATTAGTAAGTACTTTTTTAAGACCATCATAATTTAAAGATCCACCTTTATAAATTACAGGTTTATTGACAAAATTTGCTACAAAATCTACAAATTTCAAATCATAACCATTCATTTCACCATCATTATTAACATGTGTAATTAATATTTCACCTGGGTTCAGTTTAACAATTTCTGATGCGTAATCATCAAATCTTTTTTTTGTTATTTGTCCTTTTTTATGGTCATATAAAAAATATTTTTCATTCTGTGAATATAAATCGATCGATACAATAATACTTTGTGAGCCAAAAAACTTTACAAGTTCATTTACTAAATTAGGATTTTCAAATATTACTGAATTTATAATAATTTTTTCAAAACCAATATTAATTATTTTTTTTGCATCTTCAATATTTTTTATATACCCGCCATAAGTCATTGGGAAAAAAGCCTCACCTGCAATTTTTTCAAGAAGATTAAAGTTGATGCTATCTTTTTTCTTTGTAACGTCTATGAAAGCCATTTCATCAACTTGATACTGATTAAATATATTAATTGCATTAATTGGATCCCCTACATAAACATCTGTTTCTTCATTAAAGTTTTTTCGATGAATAAGTTTATTTTCTTTTAATAATAGAACTGGAATAATTCGTTTTCTTATCATTTAATTTAGGCTAATTAAAATTTTTTTAAGAAGGTCAATGCCATTAGTATGACTTTTTTCAGGGTGAAATTGTATTCCATAAATATTTTCTTTATGAACTATGGCTGGAAATTCAAAGTTATGTTTACAGTGTGCTAAAATAAGACTTTTATCACAATCAACAAAATAATTATGTGCGAAATAAAATAAATCACTTCTGTTATCTAGTTCAATTTTATCAGAATACACGTTGTTCCATCCCATATGTAAGTTATCAAATTTTTTTACCTTTCCTTTTAATAAAGATAATCCCTTCAAGTTTCCTTCTTCACTCTCTTCAAACAGAATTTGCATACCTGCACAAATACCAAAAATTCTTTTTTTTTTTAAAAAATTCTTATCTCTTAAAATCTCAAAAATATCTAAATCTTTAAGAAACCGAATACAATTATCAAATGCTCCAATACCTGGCAGGAAAAATACATCATAATTATCAAGGTCTGCTTTTTTTTCATAGACTTTTGATTCATATCCACAAAAGTTTAATATATTTTTTAAAGAATGAACATTTCCACCTGTATTAATAATTAATATTTTCATAAATTTTATTGATTTATATAACTTAGTATAGTTTCAATATTTTTTTTCCAACTAAAATTTGAGGAAAAATTATGTGCTTTTGAAATAATTCTCTTTTTTATATTTTTATTTTTTGATACTAGCTCAATTTTTTTTGCAATCAAATTTGGTTTACTTGTCCTAAGGTTAAAAGAAAAACCGTTTACGTTATTTTTAACTAGTTCTTGCATACCTCCGTGTTGTGATGCAAAAACAATACTTTTAGCAAACATTGCCTCTATAATTACAATTCCAAAGCCTTCAAATTCATGTTTATAATTTTTGCTAAATAAACAAAATATCTTTGAAACATGCAAGATAGATGAAATTTCTCTATCTGACAAATTTGTATTCAGGGTCACATCTTTCGTAAGTTTCAACTTAGAAATCAATTCTAAAATATTACTTTTTTCGGATCCATCTCCAGCAATATAAAGATGGAATTTGTTTGGATTGTTTTGATTTAATATATAAAATATCTCAATTAAATATTGAATATTTTTCCTTGGAACTAAGTTGGCAACACAAGTTATTATTTTTTTTTTCTTTTTCTTTAAGCTTTTAACAAACTTCTTATCTATAAGTTTTAATTTATCTTTAGAAATTCCATTGTATACGACTGAAACTTTATCTTTAATTGATTTATCATTAAAATTAGAAAAGAATATTTTTTTGGTATAATTACTAACAGTAATTATTTTTTTGTTTTTTTTTAAAAAATGGCTGACTATTTTTTTTTTTAATGACGCCTTTGCAAACCGCATCACTTCCATGAATTATAGTAATTAAATCAAAATTAAAAAAGTAAGAATAAAGTATATTTCGTAAATTTAAAAAACTACAAATAATAAGATCTGGTTTATTTTTTAAAAATAATTTATTTAAGAATAATAAATTTTTAAATATCTTTAGTATGTTGTATTTTGTATATAAAAGTCTATAAATTTTTAAACCATTCCTAGAATCCAAAAAAATTTTGGTTTTTCTGTTAGATTGAAAATCTATTAATATTTTATTTTTATTTTTTAATGCTTTAGCTTGTTCATAAGTAAAAATACCATAAACAGGATTTTTCTTTGATGGAAAGCCATCGGACGAAAAAAAATATATTGTTTTCATTTATAAAAAAATTTTAATAATTTTCTGAAAAAATCTTACTATAATACAAAAAATTATCTATTTTTGTTAAATATTTTTTGTTTATCAAGGGACAATTATTAAAATTAAATTTATCAGAAAAAAAAGTATTTCTTGGACCGATAGCATCACTTTTACCAAAAAATTTTTCTGATTTTGCCTCGCTAGAAAATTCGAATTTTATCATATTTCTTAATTCCAACTTATCTCTTTCATTAAAGTTTTTTTCAGAAGTAAACCTACCCCTGTGATATCCATTAGTATCAAAAATAATTGACTGAAATTTAACAGGATAAAAGCTTTTTGTTTTATTTTCTAAAGATTTGATTTTAGCAAATTTAATTCTGCTCCCATCAGTAGAATAATTTTTGTGATAAATATTATTTGTACCTAGAATATAGTCAGTGCTTATCTTTGAGGAATTGTTAAAGTATACAAACATTTTAACTCTTCTTCCAACATTATCATAATGCCACTTCTCAGAAATAATTTGTTTTATAGAATTTAAACAAGTTGAGTTTACAGAAATTAAATCTAACTTTGCATCATTCCCTAAATAATGTTTTATTAATATTATTAATTTTTCATCAGAAAGAATTTTTTCTACTAATGAATTTTTTTCATGCAAAAACGGTATATTTATGACAGGAGATTCATCAAAAGAATTCAAATTAATTCTATTATCAAAACTTGATAAATAAGGATTAACCATATCATCATTTATGTAATCCATATTGTAAACAAGAACCCCATTTTTCTTTAATAAATCAATCTGACTATCAGAATTTGTAGTTTTTTCAAAAATATTAGAATTACTTTTGTCTGAACTATGAACTATTTTTTTAAAAGTAAAGCTTATGTAAAAATCGTAAAATATTTTTTTTAATGATTTTATAAATTTTTGAGTATAAGTATGAGATGACATATTTTAAATACTTATATTAGATATGAATAAAAATATCATTAACAAAATTATTAAACATTTTACTAATCCTATTCAGTCAATTTTTTTTGATGTAAGAAAAATTTATTATATTTATTCTAAGTTTAAGCTTGAAAAACTGATGAAAACAAAATTGCCTGTATCTGATTTTTTGATGGACCCAGATTATATAGATTTGCTTAATCTTTATAAAATTATATTACAAAGAAAACCTAAATGTACTTTGGAAGTAGGTGCGGGATATAGTACAATCGTTATTTTAAATGCACTCAAAAAAAATGCTGAATTAGATAAAGAGAAAATTAAATTTTTTTCCTTAGAACAAGATCAAGGTTATTTGGATAAGATGAAAACTTATTTCAATGAAGAGGATCTTGTGGTGCTAAAATTTGTTAAAATTAATTTAATAGTAAAAAAAATTAATGGGCAAAATGTATCAATTTGTGATGAATTTCCCAGTATAAAAATAAATTTCTTTTATGAAGATAGAGCTGACCATCCTAACATTCCTATAGCGGGTGATGGTGTGAATATTGAGGAAAAAATGCCCGAGGATTTTTGTTTGTGTGTAGATGGTATGAATAAAACTGTAAGATTCTTTAAAGAAAATTTAAAAAGAGATTATAAGATAACTGGTGGAATTTTTTCAGGAACGAATTTTATACCACTTGTTAAAAAGTAAATGTTTTTTTAAAAAAGTTATAATCATATTTATCTAACTTTATTTTATTTTTTTTATTTATAATTTCATCTAATACAATTTTTAATGCATCATAAGAATGGAGATAATTTTTTCTGCCATTTAATAATTTGTAATGATCCAAAAATTTTACTTTAAAATTATTTGATCTTAAATATTGAAACAAATTTCTATGGTTTTTTTTTAAATTTAAAAATATTGTAAATTTTTTTAAAAGAACACTTTCAATTCCAATTGTAGAAAAGAAATTTATATTTGCTATTGAATTAAACAATAAAAAATATTTTTTCTTAAGACTTTTTTCATATCTCATATAAACTGTCATGTCATTATAAAAAGTTCTTGGGATAATTTTTCCATAGTCCATTACCTTAATATTATTAAATTTTATCTTTTTTTTAAAATCTATTTTTTTTTTTGAGAAATATGGATAAGGTCTGACTTTTAAAATTAAGTCACTTTTTTTTTCTTTTAGATATTTTCCAATAAAGTTAATAACTTCAAATTCCTCTTCTGCTGCTCTTGTATTTTCCTCTGAGCAACAAACATAAAAAATATAATCCTTTTCCTTTTTTTTTATCCTGTTCTTATTTTTTAAATAATCAAACTGAAAGGCAGGTAATAATGATATTTTTCTTTTTTCTATATTGTGTCTATCATATATCAAATTTCTGAGTTTTCTTGAGCTAACAAAATACTTATCTGCGAACAAATTTACATCTCCAGAAAAAATATTGTCCCAACTAAATATAAATGAATATATGGGTATTTGGTTATTTTTTGCAGTAAAATTTAGATCATGATTAGTATATATTTCGTTAAATCTAAAATCTGTGAATAATATGTCAAAATTTTTAATTTTTTTGTTATTTTTTTTAAATTTTTTTCTTAAGAAATTTCTATCTATTCCAATATTTAAAAAAAATAACAAACTTTTGAAGATAAATAATATTCTTATAAAAATGTTCTTATTAAAAAGTATATTCTCAATGTGGTAAAATTTCTCTAATGAACATTTCTTACTCAACGCTAAAAAGCTTAAAATTCTATACAGATAACTTTTTTTCTCATTCAATATCTCAATTTTTGTATTTTTTTTAAAAACATGTTTTGCAAAAGGATTATTTGTAAAAATCGTAATTTGATTTTCTGTAGATAGTTTTTCGATAAATTCTATAAAACCTATATTTGAAAAATCGTTAAATGAACAAGCAATTTTTTTGTTCTTAATTCTGAGACTCATTTACTTAAATTAAATTATTCTTATATAAATAATTAAATATATATTTTTTCGAAGCAACAAACAGATTACTATTAGCTTTATAAATTTTAATTTCTTTAATGTTGTAAAATTTTTTGATATTTTTTGTTTTAATTTTATCATTTATAATTATGAGATTCTTAAATTTAAATATTTTTTTATGATCTTGATTTAAGAAAAGCTCTTCATTTAAGCGTTCTCCAGATCTAATGCCTGTAAATATTATTTTTTTTTTATAATTAATTCTTTTTTTATAGTAATTCAAAAGAACATTTGCTAGATCAATAATTTTAAATTTAGGCAAATTTCCAATAACAAAGATTTCGTTTCCTTTCATAATTTCAACAGATTTGTAAATATTCTGCACAGCTTTATCTATTGTTAAAAAGTACCTCTGCATATTTGGGTCGGTTAGTGAAATTTCCTTATTATTTAAAATTTGTTTTTTAAATTTTGGGAGTACAGAGCCCCTAGATCCAATTATATTTCCAAATCTGATACAGGAAAATTTAGTTTTTTTACTTTTATTAGATTTCAATACAAGATTTTCTGCTAATAATTTACTTTTTCCCATAATTGAAATTGGATTAACAACTTTGTCAGTACTTATAAATAAAAATTTCTTTACTTTATTTTTATTTGACGCTTTTATCAGATTATCAGTACCTTTTACATTTGTGTTTGTTGCCTCTTTTGGATTAAACTCACAAATTGGGACATGCTTTAAAGCTGCAGCATGTATAACAATATCTATATCTCTTGTGGCCTCCAAACACCTTTTATAATCTCTGATGTCCCCTAATATAAATCTTATTTTATTTTTTTTCATTTTCTGCTGAAATGAAATATCTTTTTTTTCATTAATTGACTCTGACAGTTCATACAAACCATTCTCGTCATTACTTAATGCCCTTACTACTTTGCAATTTTTTTTTCGTAAATTCTTAACTAGAGCAGAACCAATACTTCCTGTTCCTCCAGTGACTAAAACTGACTTATTAAAAAAAAAATTTTTCACTTTATATTTTTTATTGTTTTTACTAACGTAAAATTTGGTTTAAAAAGTTCATTTTTTAAATTATCAACACTCTTTAAGATAAATTTATTTTTTATTTTACTGTTGCTATCATAAAAATATTTAAAAATACTATATAATTGCATGTTAGAGTATTTTTCTGTAGCAATATTAATAATTCTTTTTGAACTCCTTTTTTTTAAAATTCCATCAAATATGCGCAAAAAATCTGAAACATGCACATAATAATTTTTTTCAGTCTTATTTTGAAGCCTAAATTTTTTTCCTGAAAAAAAATGAAGTTTCAAATTTTTCATTAAACCTTTTTTGTTTAAAATATCATTATAAACGTTACCAAGTCTAATAATTTTGAAATTTCTTGTATTTTTAATCACTATTTCTTCCATTTTTTTTTTTGAACTAATATAATTTTTTTTAACATTACTTAATGTGGAAGTTTTAGCTCCTATTGTAAGTGAAGAAAAACAAATCAACATTGCTTTATCTCCAAAGACTTGAATGATATTTTTTGTTCCATCAACATTAATTGACTTTGTTTTTTTTAAGTTGCTAGATATTTGTCCTGATAAATTTACAATAATATCAAATGGACCATATTTATTACTCACAATTTGTAAAAATTTTTTATTTCTAATATCTTTTTTATTTTTATGATTATTAAATTTTACAATTTTATAATTTTTAATAAATTTTTTAAATATTTCTTTACCTAAAAAACCATTCGCTCCTATTAGTAATATTTTTTTTCGCAATTTAATAAATTAGTAGGTAATTTTTTTTTGGATAATATTTCCTTTTAATTTAATTTTTGTTAAAAGTTTAACTATTTTCACCGCAGACTTTCCGTCACCATAAGGATTTTTTATATAATTTATTTTTTTTTTAAAATTTTCATTATATAAAACATACTTAATTTTTTTTTCAATTTCATTAGTTTTGTATGATGTTGTGATAACATTGTTAGGTTTGAGTCTTCCATTTTGTCTTGTCCCAATATTTATAACTGGGATCTTAAAAGTAGCTGCTTCGTGGATTCCTGAACTAGAATTACCTATGAGCATTGATGCATTCGATAATAATGTTTTATACTCTTTTAAATTTAAAGTTTTAACAACTTTGTAACTAGAATTTTTTAAAACATTTATTATTTTTTTTGAACCAGCATCATTATTTGGATAAACTATTAGCTTATCTATATCTAAATTTTTAATAGCTTTTAATGTATTAGTTATTTGTTCTCCCGAGTTAGTTTCGGTTGTTATTGGGTGTTGAATTAAAATCAAATATTTTTTTCTTAAATCAATTTTAAACTTTTTCATAATATAATCATTTGAAAATGATTTTTCTTGAATAAGGGCATCAATTGATGGGCACCCAACCACATAAATATTTTTTCTTTCTTCTCCCATTTTAATTAATCTTTTTTTTGCATCTAAATTAGAGACAAAATGATAATGAGAAAATTTACTCATAGCGTGTCTAATAGACTCATCAATTGTACCTGAAACTTCTCCACCTTGTATATGGGCAACAGGTATATTCATATGTGCTCCAACTACAGTAACTGCAAAGTTTGCAGCTATATCAAACCCAGATAATATAATATCTGGCTTATATTTTTTAACTATTTTACTAAGCTCCTTAATGGCTATTCCCATACCGTGCACCATTTCTGCACCATCATTTTTCTTATTCTTCAAAAACATCCTAAAAGTTTTTGAAATTTTGAATCTTTCATTTTTAATTTCTTTTATCGATTTTCCGTACTCATCTATAATATGATTTCCTGTAACAATAAGAATATAATCAAGATTTTTTGAACTTTTAATTAGCTTAATTATTGGCTTAAACCTGCTAAAGTCAGCTCTTCGCTCAGTTACAATAAATATTTTTCTTTTCAGGAAACATCCTTTTTTTTTATTTGATGATTTTTTTTTAAATTATTAAGCGCAATTCTACCTAATAATTTATTGTAATCTTCAATACCGAAGTAACCATTGCCTGGCCTTTTAGTGAATATATTATTTTTTGACAGTTTTTCTCCCTTTTGAATATCTCTAGTAGCAACAACTGAGGCAAATGCAAATTTAATTGTTTTTGATTCTTCTTTTAAAGCTTTTTTTTTACCCTTGAGTGAAGAAAAAATTAACTTTGATCCATTTATTAATTGTTTAAGTTCTGATTTATCCATTGAACACGAAACATCAGGACCTTTTCTTTTTTTTGTATCTACGAAATGTTTTTCTAAAATTCGAGCACCTAATGTTACAGCTCCTAAACAACTATAGATTGTTTCAGTATGATCTGAAAAACCAATAACAGCATCAGGAAAACTTTTTTTTAGATCATTTAAACACTCGAGTCTCACAAGTTTGTTAGGTGTGGGATAAATATTAGTGCAGTGAAGTAAAGCATACGGATTTTTATATTTTCTCAATAATTTAACAGATTTTGATATTGATTTAATATCATTCATCCCAGTGCTTAGTATTACTGGTTTTTTTTTTTACAAATATATTCAACTAAAGGGTAATTATTACATTCACCGGATCCAATTTTGTATGCAGGTACTCCAATTTTTTCTAATCTATCAACAGCTTTTTTTGAAAAAGGAGAACTTATAAATATTTTTTTTTTTTGTTTAACAAATTTTGCTAATTTGATCTCGTTTTTTTCTGACAGTTGTGAATTTTCAATAATTGAGAAAATATTTAAATTTGAATTTCCTGGTTTAATTTTTTTTGCTTCTACTGACATTTCATCTTCAGCTATATGTGTTTGATGTTTAATTATTTCCGCACCTGCTTTTATCGCCATTTCTGATAAATAAATTGCTCTATCTAATGATCCATTATGATTAATACCAATTTCTGCAATAACTACTGGAGGATAATTTTCACCAATAATTCTATTTTGTATTTTAAATTTTCTTTGCATGAACTCTTTTAAAATATTTTTTTGCTAAATTAAAGTCATTTAAACTATCAACATCTAAACTATTTATTTTATTCATAATAAATGGATGACATTTGTTTAAGAAAGATTTATCTTTTATAAAATTTTTGTAAGATAGAATAAATATTGCTCCATTAGGTTTATATGTTTGAGGAAATGATTGTCTATTCATAATTACATTTTTTTTGCTAGTTATGGAAATCAATTTACTATTTTTTATAATCATATCTTTATAAGGCGAAGTTTCATTTTTTCTTACACTCATTAAATACTTTAATTTTTTTTTTTTAAATAATTTTACTGAATTTTTTATGTTATTTATTGATCTTAATGGAGATGTAGTTTGTAAAATTACAATTATTGGATTTTTCTTTTTAGCAATCACTTCAATTGATTTCAAAAAATGTTTTATCACATTAATACCCAGGGCTTTTTTGGAGGAAAGTATTTTTGGTCTTTTTATTAAATTACAATTATAGTATTTTGCGATATTTAAAATTTTTTTCGACTCAGATGAAACAAAAGTTTTATCAATTACATTTGAATTAATAGAGCTCTTAATAGCTATTTCTAATAAACTTCTGCCATGTATTTTTAAGAGATTTTTATTTTTAATTTGGGTTGATTTTCCTTTTGCAGGAATTAACGAATATACTGGACGTTTCATAAAATTTATCTATATTAAAATTGTATTCTACATTATTAATGTTATCAAATATCTTTAAATTAATATCAAAATATTCAAATAAAAAAAAATTTATTATTCTTATAATTTTATTATTTGTTTCAACAATACTTCAATATTTATTGTATTTAACACTTCCAATTTTAGCCTTCCAGCTTACATCTATTTCACTTGAAACAACTAATTTTAGTTTGGACAATATTTCGAATATTGATTTATTAGGTTTAAATATTAAATTTAGCCTTGAGAAAATACTTTATGCCTCTATATTTTTAGCGATTTCCGCAAATTTATTCTCTATATATTTTATAAAAGACTCGGCATATTTTTCATTTAAATTATCTTCGGATATTCAAATAAATATTTTTCGAAATTATTTATTTAAAAAATACTCATATTTTTTAAATCATACAAAAAGTGAATCCTTGAATAACATAATTACCGACATGTTTAGGTTGCCCGCTGGAATATTCATTCCATTTTTTCAATTTATTAGCTCAATCATTTTGGCTGTTTTGTTAATTTTAACTTTGTTTATTGTTAATTTTAAAGTATCAATGATAGTTCTATCGATACTCTCTGCAACCTATTTACTTGTATTTCGTTATTTTAAAAAGAAACTTTATCAAACTTCTGTTGATATTTCCTCATCTCATAAAAAAATCTACGAAATTGTATCTTATTCATTAGGTTTAAACAAAGATGTAAAACTTTATAACCTTGAAAAATACATAAATGAAAAATTTACATCTATGTCAAAAATTCTGATAAATACAAGGACTTTTGCAAATTTTATATCAACATCACCAAAATATATTGTTGAAGCAATTACTATCTTCTTCTCAATACTTGCCGTAATATTTTTATATAGAAATAATTTATTTAACCAAGAAACAATACTTTTCTTTATGTTTTTTGGAATATTGTCTGTAAAAATAATTCCTGCATTGCAATCAATTTATGTATCCCTGTCAGCTATGCAATCTAATAAGTCTTTAATTGACACTTTACCAAGTATTAATTTAAAAAATTCAGAAAAAAATACTAAAAATTATTTTAATTTTAAAAAAAAACTTCAACTAAAAAAAATTAGTTTTAATTATGACTCAAGTGCTAATGTAATTTCTAATCTTAATCTAAATATTCATAAAGGTGAAAAAATTTCTATAATCGGATCAAATGGATCAGGGAAAACAACTCTTATAAATATTATTTCTGGATTATTAAAACCATCAAATGGAAAGATATTCATTGATGGTAAAAATATTGAAAAAAAAAATTACTTCAAATTATTTTCAATTCTAGATCCAAATCCAATTTTCATGAATGCAAGTATTTATGAAAATATCTGTTTTAAAGAAAAAATTAATTTTAATGAAAAAAAAAATATAGATAAAATATTAAGTATTGTAGAAATTGGTGATAAACACAAAAAAAAATTTACTTCAGATAATTTAGAAGCAAAGTTCAGCCAGGGTGAAAGGCAAAAAATAGCGCTTGCTAGATTTCTTTATTTTAAAAGAGAATTTTTAATTATAGATGAAGGTACGACAAATTTAAGCTCTAAACTTGAATTTAAACTACTTAGAAAAATCAAGAAACTCTATCCAGACTTAACTATTATATTTATTTCACATAGGTTTAATAATTTAAAATTTTTTAATAAAATTTATGAATTAAAAAATAAGAAACTTCTTATAAGAAAAAATTTAACTTAAAATACTGTCGTAACTATCTCGTGATATTAAAATAGAACCTTCAGAATGATGTCTTGGCATATCATTTAACTTTTTTACAAGACACCAGTTTATTTTTTGTGAATAGATTTTAAATTTTTTATTCTTTGACATTTTTAATATTAATCTAGCATTCTTAATATTATTAACCTCTAATATAAAATCTACTTCTTCAAATGATTTTTTTTTAACAGTTTTCAATATATCTACCTCTGAACCCTCTGCATCAATTTTTACTAAAGAGTTTTTATATAAATAGCTGTTAATGTTTTTTGTTTTTACCTTGTAAATTTCAAGATCGCCGTATAAATTTTTTTTTTTTCCTAATAAATGATTGCCTGTTGTATTATCACAAATTTTAACAAATTTTTTAAACCCATTTTTATCAGAAATAGCTGAGTTAAATATTTTAACATTTTTACATTTATTCAACTTTATATTTTTTTTTAATTCCTGAAAATTATCCTTGTCTGGTTCAAAGGCTAACACTTTGTAATTTAATCTATCTAACAAAATTGAGTGAAGGCCAATGTTAGCTCCGATATCTATAAATCTGGAATATTTTTTTTTATTAAATACATAAAAACAAAAAATTATTAGTTCATTGTAACCTAAAAGATATGTTGGATTTAATTTACCCATTTGAAAAAAATTGAGAGTGATAGTTTTTATATCAGGACTAAAATTTAGAATAATTTTTTTAAACTTTGCTTTAATAATTTTCTTTTCAAACAATCTTTTATATTTTTTAAAATTTATAGAATTTGGGATATGGGACTTTTTCGTATTTTTTAAAAAACTAAGTTGTTTAAATAAATTAATTTTAAAGGTATCTGTTTTATTCATATCTCCTTAATTTAAAGAAATTATTATTTTTTTTAATTTTTAATTTATATTTTTTGAAGTTATTTTGCCAATCATCATATTTACTAGAAAAATTTCTACCATTTGATATTTCTGGATTTTTTATACACGTTTTAATTAAATTATATAAATTATCATGGGACTTTTCATCTTTTTGTTTTTTTTTCTTTAATTTCAGATATTTTTTATAAGCAGTTGCTGCTTTCCTTTTTTTAGCAACTAGCTCTTGATGAATTTTAGTGTTTATAAAACCTGGCCCGATAGTTGTGGATCTCAGATCTCTATATTCTTCAGATATTAACTCAGATACCTTTATCAATAAAAGCTTTGATAGACTATAAAATGATAAATCATTAGCTGGTCCATTGCTACCACTTCCACTAAAAAAAAAAATATGACTATTTTTTTTTCTTAATAAAAAAATTTCTTTCAATATTTCTAGATTTGAAAAAAAATTAATATTAAAATTAGATTTTACTTTATATATATCTTGGCTAAATAATTTTCCTATTGGATTTAATGTTCCTGTGCAGGAGATGAATACTTTCCATCCCTTGGAGGCTTTCAGCAAATTTTTTAAGCTTACTCTATTTGCACCGCCGATATCAAATTTAATGAGTTTAAATTTATTTTTTGGTAGTAAATTAATATTTTTTTTTGTTCTATATGTTCCAATTATTTCATATCCATCATCATAAAACTTTAACGCTAGAGCCTTACCTATGTCAGAACTAATACCAATTATAATAATTTTCTTTTTCATTAAAGAATGTGTATGTATATATATAACTAATAAAATATATATCTATGGATAAAGTATCAAACATAATAGCAAAATTCTTAAAGAATAATAATATTAAAACTGTTTTTGCTATAACTGGTGGTGCTTCAATACATTTAATACATTCTATCTCCTCAACAAAAGGTATGAGATGTGTATTTAACCACCATGAACAAGCTGGCGCAATGGGTGCTGATGGTTTAGCTAGATTTAAATCTTCACCTTCATGTGCAGTTGCCACCAGTGGACCAGGAGCAACAAACTTAATTACAGGTATAGGATGTTCGTGGTTTGACTCAGTTCCAGTTCTATTTATAACCGGTCAAGTAACAACATTTAGATTAAAAAAAAATCTCAAAATTAGACAACTAGGATTTCAAGAAACTGAAATAATTTCTATAGTAAAATCAATAACCAAATACTCAAAACAAATAAAAAATCCATACAAAATACTTTACGAATTGGAAAAATCTCTTCATATTTCAAAATCTGGGAGACCTGGACCAGTTTTAATTGATGTTCCAGATGATATTCAGCGAATGGTGATTGATGAGAAAAAACTTTTAAGATTCAAGCCAAAAAAAATTGAAAAGAAAAAAATTAATAATGTTAGTAATTTAAATAAATTATTAGAGAGAAGCAAGAGACCAACAATTGTTTTTGGGTCAGGTGTCAACAAAGAAGAGCACAATTATGTTATTAAAAATTTTATTAATAAAATTAAAATACCATTTTTAACAACTTGGGGAGCAAAAAGCTTATTTAACAATAATAAATTTAATTTTGGAACTTTTGGTACACACGGTACTAGGTTAGGAAATTTTTGTGTTCAAAATTCAGATTTATTAATTGTAATTGGTTCAAGACTCAGTACTAGAGAAACTGGTAGTCCAATTAAATATTTTGCGAGAAATGCAAAAATTATTATGATTGATATAGATCTAGGTGAAATAAACAAATTTAAAAAGTTAAAAAAAAAAATTTATCTATCCTATAATTGTGATGCAATAGATTTTATGAAAGAATTTAATAAACAAAATAAAACTAAAAGTTTTTTATTTAAAAAAAGCTGGTTTAATAAGAATAATGAATGGAAACAATTGTTTAAAAGAAAAATTAAAAATAGTGGAAAGATTGATCCATATTATTTTGTTAAAAAATTAAATCAGTTCACCTCAAAAAAAAATGACTTATTTGTAGATACTGGATCTTGCTTAGCATGGATAATGCAAGATTATAAGTGTAAAGATAACCAAAGAATTTTTCACGATCTCAATTTTACTGCTATGGGTTGGGCTTTGCCAGCAAGCTTAGGTGCATCTACTGAGAATAAAAAAAGAAAAATAATTTGTATTGTGGGAGATGGAAGTCTTATGGTTAATTTGCAAGAATTAAGTCTTATTAATAAATATTGTAAAAATTTTAAACTGATAATTATTAATAATAGTGGCTACGCAATGGTAAAACAAACTGAGGATGAGTGGTTAAATAGCAAACATTTTGGAACATCTAAAAATGATTTAATTTTTCCTGATTTTAAGAAAATCTGTTCTGCTAGTAATCTAAATTATACAAAGTTTAAAAATTCATCAGATTTAAATAAATTAAAAAAAATAATTAACTCAAAAAAAAATGAGGTTTGTGAGATTTTTGTACCTTCAGAAAAGCAAGTTGAGCCTCAGGTAAAATTTGGTCATCCAATAGAAGATGCACACCCTTTATTAGACAGAAAATTTATAAAAAAAAATATGGTGATATCGACAATCAAATCTTAAGTTACTTTATTTAAATAATTTTTTTTGTGCCCAATTTTTTTTAAAAAATAAAGATTTATCATCTACATACAAATCATAGGATGGTTTACCCATAATCAGATTATTGTATTTTACGCCCCATTTTTGAAGTTGGTTTTTTGTAATTGCAAAACCTTGTGTATAAGCTTTCTTTTTATTTTCATTGTTTCTTCCCATGAATCTAGATGTATAAATTTTTATATAATGACCTTTATTGAAAAGGTCGTTGATAAACCTAATATTTTTTTTTATTGGTACAGATTTGTTGTAAAAATTCTTCTGAGTTTTGCAAATGACACCATCTAAATCGAAACAAATTATTTTCTTATTTTTTGACATATTTTTAATATTTCTTTTTTTATTTTTTTTTCATCTAGATAAAATTCTTTTTCTAAACTAAAGCTAGCTGGAGTATGGCTATCTGGGTATGTTAGTCTTTTAATTTTTATATTTTTTTCCTTACCTATATTTTCGTAAATTAAAGACAATAATTCTGAGGAAGATCCAAATGATTTCCAAGATGGATCTAAAATAATTATTTTTTTTGTTTTTTTTGCACTCTTAATTATAGTATTTTTATCAATTGGAGAAATAGTTCTTAAATCTAATACCTCAACATCTATCTTATGACTATGCCAAATTTCCTCAGATATTTTTAATGCAATTTTTGAGAGATACCCAATGCATACAATAGATAGATCATTTCCTTTTTTTAAAATTGAAGCTTTACCAAAAGGAATACGATACATCTCATCTGGAACTTGTTGCATATCATTAAATAAAGATCTGTGTTCTATAATTATAGTTGGACAGTTAGAAAAAATACTATCAATTAATAACCCCTTTGCATCAATTGGGTTTGATGGTAACGCAACTCTAATTCCAGGTAAATTTGCAAACCAAGAATGAAATGATTTTGAATGTTGAGGACCTTGTCCCCATCCCTTCCCTACTATAGCTCTAATTACTATCGGCAAACTTGTCTCAGAATTAGATTTAAATCTCCAAAGTGAAATCCAATTTACAATTGCGTCCATTGAATAAAGCATAAAATCAATCCTATGATGAACAAGTACTACTTTTTTTTTCTTTAAAGCCATACCAATCGACATCGAAGTCATTAAACTTTCAGCAACTGGAAAATCCAATATTCTTGCTCTTCCAAATTTATTAACTAAGCCTGTAGTTGTACCAAATACACCAGATGAATAATCAACTAATTGTCCTACCACATAAATATCTTTATTTTTTTTCATCGACTGATTTAAAGCATCGTTAATTGCTTGAGCATAAGTAATTTTTTTTGATTTAAATTTTTTCATTATCTTATTTTAGTACCCAATAATATTTTTTTTAGATGGTATCGCTTTGGTAAGTTTTCTACTAATTTTTTTAATTCTTTTTTGTTCAATTGTTTCATTACCATAATTTAAATTTTTAAAATTAATTTTATTTGGGAAATCTGATTTTTTTGAAAAATTAATTGCTTCACTTATTTCTTTTAAATATTTATCTTCGTAAAACTTTAAAGATTTTTTATTCATAAATTTTTTATTTAATAAATTTTTCTCCATTGTTTTCACTGGACAGAGTTCTTTCCAAAAATCTATTTCTGAGTTTGACCTATAACCTACATTTACATCACTCTCTGGTCCATAATGTGAACTTATTCTATAAGTTAAAACTTCAAGAAAAAAAGGATGTTTCTTATTTCTAATTATATTTATTGATCTATTTATTTTTTCGTAGAGTGAATAAATGTTATTACCAAAGATTTTTTCAGAATAATTTCCAAATGTTTTAACCTTCTCATTAAGATCTTTACCAGCTTGACGTTTGATTTGTGGAGAAAAAACTGAATAATTATTATTTTCGCATAAGAATAGTATTGGTAACTTTTTCAAAAAAGCGTAATTAACTGATTCCCAAAATAATCCAACATCACATGCCGACTCTCCAAATCCAACAACTGTAATTCCTCCGTTATTATCAATTTTTTGTGCCATTGCATTTCCTATAGCAATACCAATTGATCCAGCGAGTATTGCTCCAGAGAAGAAATTATTTTTGTGATAAGATATATCTTGTGAGCCTGCTATTCCACCATTAGCACCATTTTTCTTTCCATATAATTCGGCAACTAATTTTTTAAGTGGTCCGTTCTTAGACAAAAAATATCCATGTGATCTATGGTGAGAAAACAAAAAATCTTTTTTTTTCATAACATAATTTAAGACTGATGGGACAGCTTCTTGTCCTATGCAAAAATGTACTGGGCACCTCATTTGATTTGAAGGATGATATTCTTCAGCAAGTTTCTGCTCAACAATTCTAAGTCTTTTAGCAAATTTATATAACTGTATTGAAATATTTTTGTTTTTTAAAATGTCTTTTGGTATTAAATTTTTTTTATTTTTAATATTGAGATGAGTAATTTTTTTTGTCGTCATCACGCTCTTAAAGTATAATCCATTGGATAATCTTTTAAGATATCAATGTATTTTTCTCCCCACTCAACCATTTCTTTTAAACCTTCGTCCCAAAAAATTTCTTGTTTCCAGCCTGTATCTTTAAAAATTAATTTTGAATCTAGCCAATATCTAGAGTCCTGACCTAATCTGTCTGGAACTACCTCGCAAATATCATTAAAGTTTTTGTTTAAAGCTTTTGCACAAAATTTTACTACATCTTTAATAGAGGTCGGATCTTTGGGTCCTGCGTTGTAAATTTTACCGAGTGGAGCTTTCTCTGATACTAAATATATTGCTCTTCCTAAATCTCTTGCATGAATGTAGGATTTTTCTGCCTTTCCACCTCCATGCAAAGGTATTTTTTTTCCAATTAAAGAAGAGACAATTGTTTTAGGTATTATTCTATGTAATAGCTGCCCTGGACAATAAGCATTTGAGGGTCTAATAATGTTCATTGGAAAATTTAAAAATTTTGAAATTGACATCAAGTAAAGATCAAAAGCTACTTTGGAAGATGCATATGGACTTGATGGTTTAATAGGTTCATCCTCTTTTGAAGCTACCTTTACCGAGCCATACATTTCAGATGTACCAATATGTATAAATCTTTCTAGCCATTTTCTTTTTGAGAGTTCTTCACATAATTTACTAAGAGCCACACAATTTGTCTCAAAAAATCTCCACGAGTGTTTCCATGAAACTGCTCCTTCACCTTGAGCAGCAAAATTTATAATCACTTCTGGTTTTTCTTTGTCCAATAATTCTAAAAGCAAATCTTGCTCATGATAAATATGTCTCGCATAATAAGCATATTTGTCATATTTATTGATATTAAGTGAAAAAGGCTCTTCTCTTAAAAAATTTCTACCTATACCGATTACTTTTTTTGGCTTTACATTTTCTAGTAAATAAATGGCTGAATGTAGTCCAAATGAGCCACCTCCTCCTATGATACAATATTTTTTCATAAATAATTTCTTACAGTTTATTAAACAAATGTCCAATAATATTCGCCATTATAATTATTTTTTTTAAATAAATTTTCCCAATTTTTACAATAGTCGTGGTATTTTGCTGTCAAAACCCAATCTTGAAATATTTTTTTTTCTTTTAGATTTCTGTAAGCATCAACTTGTATATAAGCATGTTTATAAGATATTCTCATAATTTCCTTAATAGCTTTGACGCAATTTTTTTTGTTTAAATTATGAATAGTATTTATTGAAATCACTAATTTAAAAGAATTATCAGGATATGGAAGTTTTTTTGCATCTCCTATTGAAACTCTTGAAACAACGTCCTTGTGACATTTTTTAATGGCATAATCAGAAATATCTATTCCATAAACATCTATTTTTTTGTCTAAAAATTCTTTCACTAAGAAACCTTTTGCACATCCAATATCTAAAATTCTATCTCCTGGTTTTAATTTATAATACTTGATAAAATCTCTTGCAACTTTTTTCCATCTACTATCGTAATAATATCCACCATATCCATATATTCTTTTTCCATCAAAATATTCTTTTCCAAATTTTTTAGCAAGTGAAATAATTTTTTTATTTTTGTAATTTTTTCTATAAGTTATTTTTCTTTTTTGATTTTTAATACTTTTTAGGAAGTTAATTTTTTTCATTATAATTATTAATCATAATTTTTAGATTTTTCTCAAAAGAATTAAATTTAAATTTTGGAAATAATTTTTTCAATTTTTTGTTATTAAATAATCTATAACCGTTATGTGGCATTTTTTGTTTTCTTTTAATTTTTATTATTTTCAAATCTTTTTGAATTTTTTTAAATTCCAGTGCAATTTTTAAAAAATTAATGCCTTTTCCACTTACTAAATTGACTATTCCAGTTCTTTTATTAAAGATTAATTTTGTTAGAAAGTAAATTACATCCTCAATATGAATGTGATCCCTAATCTCTTCGCCATTACCAAATATTTTTATGAAATTATTAATAATCATTGTTTTATAAAATAAGTTAGGGCCATATCCACCATGTGGATCACCAAATCCATATATTAAAGTTGGTCTAACATGTAGTATTTTACATGAGGTTGTAAAATTAATTATTTTTTCCCTGTTTAAATGCATTAAACCATGAACACTGGTGGGATTAGCAACTATAGTTTCATCAAGTCTCTTCATTAAATCAGGATAAACTGCGTCAGAACTTACGTTAATGTATTTCCTGAGACTTTTGCCTATCAGAGCTTTTTGGATATTATTAATAATTTCAATATTTTTTTGGAAATCCAAATAGGTTTTACATGGAGCTATTGCTATCGCATTAACTAAAATATCATTGTTTTTTATAATTTTTGATAGTTTCTTAAATGATTTTGGTTTTAAAAAGTCTATTTTACTTCTATTCAATCCAATTGTTCTTATATTTTTACTAATCAAATATTTTTTTAAATTTGATCCTATAAAACCATTTGACCCTAATATTACTACTCTGTTATTAATCATCTATTTTCTACCCAGAGAAAATTTTTTTTCATATTTAACTCCTTTTATACCCACGGTAATATTATGTGGGTCAATTAAAATTTTGTTTTTCAACAAGTGCTTGTTTTTTTTTAAAAAAACTAAAAATTCCCTCCATGGAGAAGCGATAATAATTATTTTTGAGGATTTGAGACATTTTTCAATACTTAATAGTCTAATATTTTTATAATCTTTTATTTGATTTTGCTCTACCACAGGATCATAAGCAAAAAAATTTGTTTTCTTAAAACTATTTATTGTTAATAATGCATTAGAATTTTTTATAGAATTTGTATTTTCTTTATAAGATAGTCCTAATATAGAAATATTTTTTATAGATATATATTTTTTCAAAGTTAACAATTTTTTTTTAATCCACAACTTTCTTTCATTTGAAACTTTATGCCAGGAAGAAATTAAAGAACTATTTACTTTGATTTTTTTACATAGAACTTTCAATGTATTTAAATCTCTTTCTAAATTTCCCCCGGCTAAACCTAATGATGGTTTTAAGTAAGCATATTTTCCTATTCTCTTATCATATTGTAGAGATTTAGTAATCATATCCCAATCAAATCCAACTTTTTCACCTATAGATGATAAAAAATTTGAAGTCATTGCAGTTGAAATTAAAAGTATATTAATTGAAATTTTTGTGACTTCTGCTGACACAAAGTCCATGCTAATTATTGGACACTTTAATTTTTTTATCAATCTTAAATATTTTGTATCATTTATTTTTTTATTTTCTGAACCAATTATGAGTCTTTCAGGTTTTTTTGCTCTTTTAATTGCTTCACCAAAAACAAGTGTCTCAACTTGATAAAATATTTTATTTTTAATTTTTTTGTTTATTTTTAAACAAAATCCTGGATAGAGCTGTGATAATAATATTATTGTAGAATATTTAAATTTGGGATCTTGAAAAATTTTTAAAATTTTCAAAATTTTGTTATAATTACTTTTTCCATTTGATCCAGTTGGAACATCAAGTGAAATAAAAATTAGATCTGATTTGTATAAATCTGAAATAGAATTTGTATAATAAATTTTTTTTTTATTTCTTTTGATTTCCTTATTAATACCTGGTTCGTTAATAGGTAGTTCGCCTTTTTTTAATTTATTAATCAAATTTTTGTCATTATCAAAGCATATGGTTTTCTTTGAAAATTTTGAATAAACACTCGAATAAACAAGGCCTAAATGGCTAAGTCCACAAAATGCAATTTTATTTATCATTTTTTTTTAAATAGAAATAACCATAACGCAAAAGCATCATAAGGTATTAGTCTTAATTTGAAATAAGCTTCCAGCGGTTTAATAAATATCATTTTTTTTCCCTCCCCTAAAGATAGATTTTTGCTTTCTTTTGTAGATATTTCAATAACATAAACTGATCTTGAAAATACTTTATGACCTATTTTTTTAAAATCCAACTTTAAATTTGTAAGATATTTTACTTTTTTTAAATTAAGATTTAAACCAATTTCCTCTGATAGTTCTCTTTTAAGCGCTTGAAACTTCGTTTCTTTTTTTTCAATTGCGCCACCAAATAAACCATAATGACCAGGGAAAAAAATGTCTTTCTTGTTATCCCTTTTTTGCAGTAAAATTTTGTTTTTATATTTTATTACAGCACAAACAGCATCTTGCGGTTTTAAATTTCCAGTGAAAATAATTTTGTTATTCAAAATTTTTTTAATAATTTTTGCAATTGTTCTGTAATATATACATCCTTTTTTATTAAATCGTAATTTAATTTTTTTTTTATACAATTATTAAAATACTTATGTTCCTTTATCCAAGTTGGGTCAGGTGAATTTATCTTTGAAATATATTCCCTAGGTTTTCCACTTGGATACTTTCTTAATCTTGTGATTAATTTAGATGGCCCCCACTTACACAACCCCTCTACGTGCAAGCTTCCTTTATTACCAAAAATGTCAATTTTGAAATCATTTTTCCAGCTTAATAATGTTGCTTCACATAAAAATTTAATCTTTGTATTAACTGATTGAAAAATTACATGATCATTTGATTTATTTTCAAATTTATTTTTTTGAATTAATTTAAATTGTAGTTTTTGTTTTGGAAACAAAAACAAAAGTGTATCTATTATATGTGATCCTAAATCAGTTAATACCCCATGTCCTTTGTCTTTCCATGGTGATTTTTTTACCAGCAAGGATGTGCCATTTCCATAAAATATCTTTACAGAATAAATATTTCCTATAATTTTTTTTTTTAGTTTTTCTTTTAAATTTATTATGTTTGGTTCAAATCTATGATTATAAGCTGTATAAAGTAAAAGTTTATTATTTGATATTTTTTTTAATTTTAACGCTTTTTTTTTTGAAATTATAAGTGGTTTTTCAACAAGAATATGTTTTTGTTTTTTTAAAAAATAATCCACCATTTTTATTTTTTCATTATCAGGTAGACATAAAAATACTCTATCAACTTTCATTAAAGGCAAATCTTTTAATTTTTTAAAACTGTTTTTAATTTTTTTATCAAAAATAAATTTGATTTTTTCCTTTCTAATAAAATTTGCTCTTTTTTTTCCTTGGTTACCGAACCCAATTATTCCAATTTTCATTATCTAGATATTCTTTTTTATGTCTGAAATTTTGTTTAAAATATCATCTTTTGTAATTGGTATATTGCCTTCTTTTTCACATGCGCAACTTGCAGCTAATAAGCCAATTATAGTTGATGAAATTTTGCATTTTGTAGCTATCATTGTAATGGTTGAATAAGCTAACAATGCATCTCCAGCACCAACTGGGTCTACAACATTTTTTGCAAAACTATCTAATGTAAAATAGCTGTCGCTGCTATGATGTTTTTTATTTAAACAAGCTATTAAACCCCTTTTTCCTAATTTCAAAATTAACAATTTACAACCTGACTTGTCGTATATTCTTGATGCTAAAGATCTTATACCAGAAACTTGATCATTAAGTGCAAACCTAGTCTCCTTTTCATTTGGTGTGATTAAATCAAAATTTTTGTATTCTAATATATTTCCCCACCAACTTGCAACTTGGCTATCAGCAGATAAAAATTTGTTTTTTTTTTTAATATTCTTTTTAAATATATTAATTGTAGACTTATTAAAAATTCCATGTCTAAAGTCAGAAAAAATAACACCTTTAGACTTAGATGCTTTGAGTTTTTTACAAATTGAACTTACAATTTTTTCATTAATTTGCGAGTTATCTAATTTGCTAATTTTAAGCAATCTATAACTTTCAGATACATAGGCATTTTTATTTACAGTTGGTCGAAGTTTATCAATAAAACCATTGAACTTTACCTTTGACTTTTTGAGATCTTTAATAACAAATTTTTTCAACTCATCGTCACCTAACACAGTAATAAAATTTACTTTACAGCCAGCAGATGAAATATGCTTAGCTACGACTCCCGCACCTCCAACATAATTAACCTGATTTTCATACAGAAGTGAGATTGTTGGCGTCTTAGTTTGTCCACCTATCATTTTACAATATGTATAGCTATCAACTATAGTGTCTCCAAGAACATCAATTTCAATATTTTTAATTTTTTTAAAACTTTTTTCTAAGTCTTCTATTTTAATTTTATATTTATTAAGAATTGCAATTATTTTTTCATATCTCAAATCTGGCTCTGATGTATTAATTAATTTAGATGATGAATTAACATAATCACCTGGTGTAAAAATTATTTCTCCTCCATATGAATTTAATATCTCTATTTCAGTCTGAGTTTTTTTATTTTTAGAGTTAATGTATTCAAAACCTTTTGCAAAAAAATCAGGTTTTGCTTTTTTTAAGAGTTCATAAGGTTCTGCATTTTTATCAATTATCACATAATCTACTATTTCAAATGCTGATAAATTTAACGCTCTTAAATTTTCTGGAACATGTGGTCTATATATATCTTTCTTTATATGAACATCTGATGTCAAGCTTACGACAAGTATGTCTGCTTTTTCTTTAGCATACATCAAATGCCTAATATGTCCTGGGTGAACAATATCAAATACTCCATGACACAAAATAATTTTTTTATCTTTATATTTTTTTCTTAAACTAATAAAATTTTCTTTAGTAATTATTTTTTTTTGATATTTGTTGTAAAAATTATTTTTCATTTTTTTCCCATATATTTAAACCAATCTTTTGTGGCAATTTTAATATTCTTTTCATTCCATAAAGGAGCATTTTTCCAATCTTTTATATTAAGTAACATTTGATTTACACCTTTTTTGAAAGATACTTTAGGTTCCCATTTTAAATCTTTTCTAATTTTAGTAGTATCTGCATGAGTATTATCTGGCTCACCAGGTCTTTTTGGAATCTTTATATAGTCTCCTTTAATAATTTTTAGTAATTGCAGAATACTAGAAGGTCTGCCAGTACCAAGATTATAAACTTCTCCACTTTTTCTAGTAGTGGCGGCAAGGTAAAAGGCTCTTACTACATCAGAAACATATACAAAATCTCTTTTTTGTTTGCCATTTCCAACAACTGTAAAAGGAGTTTTACTTAATTTTTGTTTAAAAAATACTCCAAAAACTGCACCATATGTTCCCTTGGTACTGACTCTAGGACCATAAGCATTAAATATTCTAATCGAGTTAACACTCAAACCATAAACTTTTTGGAAATGAAAAGTTGCCTGTTCTCCCATATTTTTACTCAATGCATAAGGATAAAGGGTACTAATTTTATGTTTCTCATTAGTAGGTGTTTTTGCTAATCCATAACATGATGAAGATGCAGCATAAACAAATTTTTTAACATCTAATTTTTTTGCTAGTTGAAGCATGTTAATTGTGCCAATTACATTTGTATTAAAATACTCAAATGGCTGTTGAATAGAAGGTACGATATCTCCTTTGCCAGCAAAGTGAAAAAAATAATCAACTTTTTTTATTTTTTTTAAATTTATATTTTTTTCGCAGATATTTTTTTTTATAAATATTAAATTTTTATTTTTTTTTGCACTTTTTAAATTTCTTATGTTTCCTCCAGAAAGATCATCGATAACTATTACTTTGTAATTTTTTCTTAAAAGGAAATCAACCATGTGACTTCCAATGAAGCCACTTCCTCCAGTTACTATAGCTATTTTTTTCACTTTATCTTTAATCTTTGAAGTCTTTTAACATTATAGTAAATATCGTCCTCAAAACTATTTTTTACTAAACCTTCTTTAAATTTATTACAAAGCTCTTGCACTGCATTTTCTATTGTATACTTAGGTTTAAAATTTAATTTTTCAAAAATTTTGTCAGAATTAATATGATATGATCTATTATCATCACTTGTTGTTTTAATTATTTCAATATTTTTTTTTTCTGAAAACTCATCCTGAACTACTTTTTTTACTATTTCTGAAATTTTGTTAATAGACAAATTTTGATAACCAACATTAAATATTTCATTTTTAATTTTTTCATCTTTTTCACCAACGAGCATTTCAACTAAATCACAATAATCTTGTATATGTAGATTTGGTCTCAATTGATCACCTCCAAAAACAGTAATTTTGTCATTTGTAATAGCGTGATTTGTTAAAATATTCACAGATAAATCTAATCTTAACCTTGGAGCATAACCGCATACTGTTGCTGGTCTAAAAATAGTTCCAACGAATTCGTTGTTAGTATGTTTAAATAATAAAGGTTCACACATACCTTTGTACTTATTATATAATGTTAAAGGTAAAAGTGGATGGTCCTCTTTAACATTTTTTTCTTTTGATAGACCATAAACAGAACTACTGGAGGCATATATAAATTTTTTTATACCAGCACGTTTACTTGCCTTTACCATAGGTTCAAAAGCCTTCAGATTAATTGACGTTGAAAGCTCTTCATCTAAAACAAAGCTTGCATCATTTGATATACAAGACAAGTTAACAAAAATATCGTGACCTTCACAGTTTTTTTCTAAAAAATCTGTATCTCTAATATCTCCTTTAACTATTTTTAGATTAGGATCGTCTTTTGGCATACAGTCATATCCAAAAATCATAAGATCGTATACTGTCACGGTATGTCCTTTTGATAATAATTGTGGTACCAATCTACTTCCACAATATCCAGCACCTCCCGTGATAAAAATTTTTTTACTCATTTATTCTAAATTTTAAAACCTGCGGACTGTGCATCCTTATAAAAGTCAGATACAGTTTCCAAAGAAAATTCTTTTTGGTCTTTTCCAACATGCTTTAGTTTGCTAAGAATATTATTTGGCACCGTTATTATATGGCAATTTATTTTTTCAGCTTGAAAGATATTATAAATTTCTCTTGTACTTGCCCATAAAATTTTAACATTTTTTTTATTTTTTGAAATGTCAATAGCTTTACTCATTATAGGTACTGGATCTATACCAGAGTCCGCAATTCTACCGGCAAATATGGATAAAATTAATGGTGTCTCCTCATCTGTTGACTCAATTATAGGCAAAACTTGTTCTAGAGTAAAAATAGCAGTGACATTTAGTGGTATTTTTTGATTATTAAGATTTTTAATTAAATTATGTGTACTTTCGCCTTTTGTATTTGTAATTGGTATTTTTACAAATACGTTTTTTCCCCACGATGCAATAGTTTTTGCTTGCGCTTCCATGCTTTTTATATCATCTGCAAAAACTTCAAATGATATTGGCTTATCTTTAATAATTTTTAATAATTCTTTAGCAAACTCTGAATAGTTTTTTATGCCAGATTTTTTCATTAAGGAAGGATTTGTAGTAAACCCTTTAATAAATTTTTTTGAATTTAGGTCAAGAAAACTTTGTAAGTCGGCTCCGTCAGCATAAATATCTATATTTAAATTATCTATCATCTTACCATTTTGTTTTATTTTTTTGTATCTTTGGGTGGGTTACAATTAAGTGCCATATTATAGGCTGAAAACTTTCTGTAAAAGGTGTTATAAATTTTTTTTCCTTAACTTCAGGTAATAAAATTAAATAATTACTTTTCTTTGCGGCATATCCATCTTTTTTTCCAACAATAGAAGCTACATGACATTTTTTTTTAATAGCTAAATCGATTGCTTTAATTAAATTAACACTAACATTAAACTTTTTGTTACCTCCACCAACAGAAAAAATAAATAAAAGGTCTTTTTTATTTAAATTGCTTACTTCTAACCATTTTACAAAAATTGAATCCCATCCCTCATCATTTGCATTTGCGGTCAACTCAGAAACGTTATCAGAAGGAGCATAACACTCGATATTCGCTATTTTTCTGAAATCATTTACCGCATGAGAACAATTTGCAGCACTGCCACCAACCCCTAAAAAAAAAATTCTACCTTTTTGTGATTTTGTTTTAGCTATTCTATTAATAAGTTTGTTTAAGTTATTTTTGTTAGTTTTACTAATTATTGATATTAATGTTTCTAGATAATAACTAGTAAATTGTATTTTTTTCATTTTTCTTTTATGAATGATTATTTAGTATTTTTCAATATCTTTATTTAAATACAAACAAGTGGTATTGTTGAATTTATATCACCAATTTTATAATTATTATTGAAAGTTAAATTTTTCATTATAGTAAGTTCAATTACAGGTCTATCTTTGTCAGTGCCTGGTATTGATCTATGTAACAAAGATGAATTTTGAAAAAGTAATGCCGAGGGTCCACTCCAAGATAAAACGCCCTCATTTTCTAATTCAATTGAGCCATTTGATTTATTAATTGACTCTGGGAATATCATAATTTTAAAAACACTTTTCGGCATTCCATCGGTATGAAATTTAAGTGGTCCAATTTTTTCTGACGAATTTTTTTTAGTTATCCATGCTCTAACCTGTATACATTTCCAATTACTATTTAATGTAGTTTTTACTGGATTATAAATGCTCATTAAAATATTTTTTATTATTTGCTCCGAAACTTTATTGCAGTCAATATAGTTTAATGTTGAATTTAATTTTTGAATGATATTTTCAGGTAAATTACTATTTAAATACATCTTATTATTTTTATTTGATATTTTTGTATATAATTTTTCAGAAAAAATACTTTTCAAATCATCTTTTATAAACTCTTCAATACTAATTAAGTGAAATTTTTTATTCGAGAATTCTTCTTTTGGTTTTTTAATAAAAAAACCTAAAATTATCTCTCTAATATCGTACGAAAGATAAATTATTTTAACTTTAATACTTGAAATTAATGAAACGAATTTTTTTAACATATCAATTTTTAAATAAAAAATAATTGCTTAGATCGTAATGTTCCTTAGATCCAAAAATATTTTTTACAAAATCTAAATTTACTATTTTCTCTTTATTTGTATTTACTGCTTCAAAACCGTAACTTTCGACAGTTTTAACTAATTCTTTCTTTGACCAAGCATTTTGATGACAGAAAATATAATCAGTATTTTTTTCTATTACAGATTTCCTTAAAAAGTTTGTAACTTCTTTTGGAGAATTATTCTTCAAAATATTTAATAACTGCTTTTGATCAAAATTTGGAGGTCCCCAAAAGATATTTTTGCTATATGGATTTAAATTTTTACTTTGAAAAGCTCTATATTTTTTATCTTCAAATTCTTTATTCCAATAACTGCAAAACATGAATGCAGCTCTATTATCTAAATTATCATCTATATTTTTATTTTTCCAAAAATGTAAATGCTTATTAAATCCCAACTCAAAATCTTTATAAAAAAAAGCACTATCCCTTTTTATCCATTTTTCTAATAAAAAATCATAATCGGGGATTATTATTAATAATTTTCCATTTTTAACCAAAACTCTTTTTATTTCTGTTAATAATTTATTAATTGTTTGATCATCAAAATGTTCAAATGCGTGAGAACTATAGATCAAGTCTATAGAATTAGAGATATTTGGAAAAATTGTATTTTTATCAAACTTTGTTGGATAAAGTGAACTATTTATATCAAAATTTAACCATCCAAACTGGTTAAAATTTGAACCACCTCCTAAATTAATTTTTTTTGGATGAAATATCTTATTTAAAGATTTTATTAAAAATAATTTTGGAAAATAAAATAAATTTATAAATTTATTTAATATTCTATTTATTATTTTATTAATCATTTTAAATACTTTTATTTTTTATATAATTTTTCAAATTTTAAAAATTCAGTTTTAATAGTTGTAAAATTTTCATTATTTTTTTTCCAAATAATTTTTTGCGTAGTAGTAGCAAATGGAAACTGATTACCATATTTGATCCCAGTATGCCTCAACCATAAATCATATGACCCTGTTCCATATTTAATTTTTTCATTATATACACTAAAAATTAGATAATTTGCTTCTGAATTAAATAATAAAGTATTTGTTCCTGATGATGTTGAAAAATTTAAGAATGAATTTTCATATAAAGCCAATCTAATTCTAATGTCATAAGCTGCAAGTTCATTTACCTCAAAGTTTTTTAATTTTTTAAAAACTAAAGAATTTTTAGTGAGAGATGTAATATCTGGTATGAGAATAACTCTATATTTTTTTTTTTCTAAGAAAGAGGCAAATTTTAACCATTCATTTATTTTTGAGTTCCTTGCATTATTATAATGTGCTTCTTTCAGTGATATTGTCACTATTTTTTCATCAATTTTGAAGTTAATATTTTTTTTAAGTATCTGCTGATACACTTCTGGGGACCTTAACAAAACTCTTTTTTTTGTAAGTTTGTAATTCCTCAAATATTTTAAAATAAATGATTCATTATAATTTACTTTGCTTACATAAAATATACTTGCACCAACAGGCAGTATTAAATCATTTTTTTTTTTTTCTTTAAAAAAATTGATACCTTCATATCTGTTTGCAAAAAAAATTACGTTTTTCTTAAAATTCTGAACCAGGTCTATTGATGGTTCTAAAATTGTTTTAAATCTTAAATCATTAGTATTTTTTACGAAATTATCATTTTTTTTATATAATGTTTTGATTTTATTTCCAAAGGGAAAAATGAGTAAATAATTATTTTTGTAATTCATAGATTTTAAATAAATTAAAAATTCTAAATTTACAAATGTTGGGGTATGAGAAATATTATCAATTACACCTATTAATGATTTTTCTTTCTTTCTCAAATAAAGATTTTTAATATACTCTTTTTTTAAAACTGAATTTACATAAATATAATTTAAATTATTATTAAAAGTTAAAATTATTTTTTTTAATAAATTGAATATTTTTCTCATAAATTATATTTTAAAATTTTATATTAATTTGGTCTATCCCTATCACCATCTCCTAAGAAAAATCTAATTTTTTTTTTTATTCTTGTTTTATAGGCAAAGCTTAATTTTATATTCTTTTTGGTAAGCGGTCTAAAAAGCTCAGGATATATTTCGCTTTTTTCTCTTTTTAATACAAAACCACTTTTTAAAATAATTTGCTTATTCATACCATGACTGTAAAAACTTAAATATTCTGATTTTTTTTCTAGTAGTAATATTTTAAACAAATCTTTATACTTTATGAAGTCTTGATTTGAACCAAAATATTCAATAATTTTTATGATATTACTTGAATTATAATTTTGAATTCTAAATACTATTAGCGAATTATTCATTTTTTCATTAATTCCATAAATAAGATAATCATATTTTGGGTGATTATAATATCTATTCAAAATATATTTAGATGACTTGGTAGGATAAAATTGTTTAAATTTTAAATTATTAAATTGCTTAATTTTTTTTTCGCCCATTAGAAAATAATTACTTTTTTTGTTTAATATTTTATTTATATAGATGCTTTTATTTTTTTTTTGTTTTGATGAATAAATTTTAAAATTTTTTAAATAAGGGGAAAGATAAACATAATGATCCAAAATACCAACTTTAAAGTTTAATCTTTTGTGGTAATGTAACAATTGATTGCTCCATATTCCAGACGATCCAATAAAATTTGGTTTTAATGCATCTATAATTTTTTGAAATACTAGAAATCCTGCCCCTAGCAATTTTCCAGTTGAATAAAAATTAGTTAAAAATATTTCTTTATTTGAAAGATTTTTATCATACTGGCTGAGAGGTATATAAAGTTGAAAAGCATAAAACTTATTTTTAAAAGATAAAAAAAAACCATTTATATTTTTTTTGTAAAAATACTGCCATTTAAAAAAACTTATATTTTTTACAAAATAGTGATTTTTGTTATAATTTTTTACCAAACTAAAAAGCTCTTTTAATTTATTTATTTTTATTTTAATTACTTTATATTGAGGCATTAAATTATTAATATTAAATGAAAAAGACAATTTCAAACAAATTTTATGATGGTGGTATAATATTGGACTTCAAAAACACGGATCCATTTAAAAAAATTTTGTTTATAAAGAAATATTTTAAAAAATATGGAATTTTAATTATTAAGAATTTTAAAATGAATCCAAAAAAGCTTAAAGAATTTACTAATAATTTTTCGCTGTCATACTCTAATGATGCTAGTAGAAGAAAGATTAGATATGACGAAAAAAATATAAGAAGTGTCGATATAGGAAATCATGAAATTCCATTACATAGTGAGTCTAGCTTTACTAATACATGCCCAGAAATTATGTGGTTTTATGCTGTAAGTGTAGAAAAAAAAAATTCTACGCCCACTACAATCTGCGATGGAATAAAAGTTTGGGAAAATTTACCGCTTAAATTTAAAGAAAGATTTCTGTTTGATCCTTTAATTTTTAAAGTAAGTGTAAATTTGCCTTATGAAAAAAGGATTAACAATTCAAAAAAATGGTACATTGATTCCATTGGTATGAAAAATCCAATAATAAATTATAAAAAGTCAAAACTTAATTTTGAGTTTACTAAATATGCAATTAATTATGATTCAGAAACAAAAAAAATAAGTTTTTGTAATCATATTTTATCCGTAAATGATGAGGATCAAATTAAAAGTTGTAATTTTTTTTCTAAAAAAAAATTTAATAAAACACTTATTAAAACAATTAAAAATATAACTAGTAATTATACATATGACCATAAATGGCAAAATAATCAGCTTATTATTTTAAATAATAAAAGATTTTTACATGGAAGAAGAGCTATTTCGGTTGGAGAAAAGAGAGATATAGTCAATATCCAGACTTTAGTATCCAATTTTTAATTTTACAAATTAAAATCATTAGTATCAAACCTTGGTATGAGTCTTTGATTAAAATTTTCCACTAATTTTTTTGGATTAGTTGTAAGCCCGAACTTTATTTTATTTTTTTTTAATATATTTACTGTATTTTTATTAAACGAGCCATAAGGATAACAAAAAGAAATATTTTCAAAAAATAATTTTTTTTTTTATATATATTTTAATGTTTTTTTCTATTTCACTTTTTTGTTTATTAAAAGTTAGATAATTCAACCAGGGATGATAATTAGTATGCATTCCAATTTCGTGCCCCTCCTTGATCATTTCTTTTGCATTATTAAGATCAAAATACATTTTTTTTAAAATATATTTTTTTTCAAAATCAACTAATTTTAATAATTTATTTAAAACTTTTTCTCGTAATTTAAAATCCAAATCTCTTTGCAGCAAACGTTTAATTATTAAAGTTTCTCTATCATCATATCTTGAAGAAAGATTAATTTTTTTTAAAATATTTTCGCAAAAATTATTGTTATGAGTAAATTTGACAATTAATTTTTTAATTAGAATTAATAAATTTTTTTTTTTAGAAAATTTACTTAATAAAAAATGTAATTTATTTGCTTGATTTACTTCAAGCCCTAACATTGAATTTGTGATTGGAAAAAAGGAAGCCTTTATATTTCTTTTCCTTAGTTCTGGTAAAACAATATCAAAGTGACTCTTATAACCATCATCAAATGTTAACCAAATGTAATTTTTATTAAATTTTTTAAGTGTAATTAAATTTTTTGCCTCATCAGGTGAAATAATCGTATAATTTTTCTGAATGTAACTGATCTGTTTTCTAAATTTAGATATAGATAAATAATTGAAATTTTTGTAAAAACTATCCTTGGAATTCTGTATATAGTGATACATAACACAAGATAATGATCCCATAGTAACTAAAAGTTAACTTTGTATTTTTTTAAAATTTCCATACCTTTTTTAAATGAGCTAAAATCTACAATGTCATCTGTATCTATGGTAATTTTAAATCCTTCCTCTAACCCAGACATTAAAGTCATGTGACCTATAGAATCCCATTCTGGTATATCGTTATATTCTAAGCTTTCAGTGAATTTATTACCTTCAATTGATAAAGACTCTATAAAAATTTTTTTCAATTTTTCTTTATTGTCCATTGTTTTTTTATAAATTTTTCAAAATAGTTTCTACAATTTTGGCTGAGGTCAGTCCATGCTTTTCTTTGAGGAAATTATAACTACCACCTTTGCTGTATGTATCGTTAATACCAATTTTTAGTAACTTCGGCTTAATATCAATCGTTGAAATTTCATCTGCTACGGCAGATCCTAATCCTCCAATAATATTATGTTCTTCAACTGTCACTATCAACTTAGATTTTTTGCATGCTTCATTCAAAGATAATTTATCGATAGGTTTGATAGTATGCATATTAATTACTGCACACGAGATTTTCTTCTCGTCAAGAAGCTTTGCTGCGCTAATAGACTCATGAACTGAAGCACCTGATGAAAATATTGTTATATCATCACCCTCTATTAATTTTATAGATTTGCCTATTTTAAATTCATAGTCCTCCTTATAGATCATTGGATTGTTAGAGGAGCCTGTTAGTCTAATATATGAGGATCTATTTGAATTTAGAGAAGCTTTTATTGCTTTTACTGTCTCTAAAGAGTCCGCTGGTGAAATTATATCTATTCCTGGTATAGACCTTAGAATTCCAATATCTTCAATAGAGCAATGTGTGAACCCTAAATTTCCAAGAACTAATCCACTTGCTATACCAACCATACATATTTTTTGCTTCATATAACCTGCATTAACTTTTATTTGTTCACAACATCTTGCAGTTTGGAATGGTGCAAAAGTAGTTGTAACAACATTATAACCCTCACTTGATAAACCTGCTGCTACACCAATCATATTTTGTTCTGATATTCCTAGGTCTAAATAGTTATCTGGGAAATTTTTTCTAAATCTATCTAATCCTGCAGAAGTTGATACATCGCAAGTTAGTATCATAAGATTGTTAAATTCTTTTACAAAATCTAAAGACGCGAGACCAAATGTTGCTCTCGGACCAATTGTTGACCATAGTTTTATATTTCTCTCATTAATTATCATTTTGTGCTAACTCTTTTTTGGCTAATTCATATAACTTGTTAGTCATAACTGCATGATGCCAATCATTATTATTTTCTGAAAATGAAAAACCTTTACCTTTTATGGTTTTTGCAATGATTGCCAAAGGTTTTTTAATTGGCATATCAATTAAATTATTATGTAGATCATTAATATCATGACCATCAATGTTGCAAGTCTTCCAGCCAAAACTTTTCCATTTTTCCTCTAAATTCCCTGAGTCCATAATTGTATTAACTGATCCTGTTTGTTGAAATCCATTATTGTCGACAATCACAACCAAATTATCTAATTCATAATTTGGTGCTGCCATTGCTGCCTCCCATACAGAACCTTCATTACATTCTCCATCTCCAATTATTACAAAAACTAAATTTCTCTTTTTTTTTTTTTTTAAAGATATAGCTACTCCAATTCCTAAAGATAAACCCATTCCTAACGATCCATTCGAAAAATCTATACCTAATTTATTGTTTTTAACTGGATGACCAAGAAGATTGCTATCATTTTTTTCGAATGTTTTTAATTCCTCTTTGTCAATATGGCCAATTTCACACAATGCAGAATAATAAGCTAAGCAAGCATGACCTTTACTTAAAATAAATCTGTCTCTATCATTCGAGTTAGGATTTTTGTGATCTATTCTCATTTTATATGAAAATAGATAGGAAGTTATATCAGCTATTGATAATGCTCCTCCAAAGTGAGAACTGCTCGCTCCAGCCCAATAAGACATGTCCAATATATTTTTTCTAACTTGTGTGGAAAATTTTGTGATCTTAGAAATATCTTGCGCTGTTAATTTCATTTACATACCACCGTCTACTCTAATAATTTGTCCAGTCAAATAAGAGGATAATTCAGATGCAAGAAAAAGTGCAGTGTTAGAAATTTCTTTTGGTTCTGCAACTCTATTTAATGATACGCCAGATAAAGTTTTTTGTATCATTTCTTTGGAAGTATTTTGGACCATCATATCTGTATTTGTTAATCCTGGAGCTATTACATTTACTCTTATATTGTTTTTTCCAACTTCTCTAGAAAGAACCTTAGCTTGTGCATTTAATGCGGCTTTTGAGGATGCATAAGCAAATCTTCCTGCATTACCATCAGTTGCAGAACTTGAGGAAATGTAAATTATACTTCCACTTTTTTCTCTAATCATTGATTTTAAAATATATTGAGTAAATATGGTTTGAGATAAAAAATTAATCTTAAATACCTCATTTAGTTTTTTTATAGAAGTCATTTGAAATAACGAAGTATAAATTGTTGCTGCATTATTAACTAAAATATTTATTTTTTTTTTTTTCCAATATTTTTTCTGAGGCAGCTTTTACATTATTTTCATCAGATAAATCTAATTCAATTGGATAAATTTCATTATTATAATTTCTTGACAAATTATTTATTTTAGAAATAAATTCATCATCAATTTTTCGAGAGCATGCAAAAACATTTGCTCCATTTTCAGAAAAAGTTTCTAAAATTTTATATCCAATACCTCTGTTACTTCCAGTAATTATGGCTGTTTTACCATCTAATAACATATTACACAAAATCTTCTTTTGAGAATATATCTTTTGCTAAGGCAGGTTTAAAAATTGATTGTCCTTGTTTGGTCATAAATTTTCTTATAAAACTTTTGTCTTCTCCTGCTAAACATAAATCACTATGATTCCTGAAATGTTTAATACTAAAGCCAAAATCAACAATTTCTTTTAATGATTGTTCAAATATATTACCTATTTTAATATGTACGTATGGACAAACTAGGACATCTCCTAATGGAGTAATATAAAGTCTATTTACTGTAGTACACCCAAGAATACCTTCGTGAGTTCTGTCAAATGGGTTCCAAATATTTCTTACAAGGTTTTTATAATCTTTTCTAATTTTTCTTAAGTACTCTCTATCTCTATCATCACAAATAATTTCCTCAGCCTTTTGCCACATACCTGCTGGCACAGCAACATTAAGTAAAGTTCTATAATTTTGTTTTTTTGAATAATCTAGTAATTGTTTTAAATGGTCTGTGTGTGCATTATAATGACCTACTGTGATATTCAAATAAGGATCTATTCCTGCTTTTTGAACATGCTTTAAACCTTCCATAGCTCTTCTCCAGGAGTCTTTTCTTCCTCTTATCTCATCATGGATTTTTTCATCCATACTATCTATGCTAACTGAAACTCTACTTACTTTATATTCTGCTAATTTGTTAGCCATGGCCTCATCGAGATGATATCCGTTGGTAGTTAAATATAAGTAAAATCTCTCAGGTTTTATTGCTTCTAAAACTTTAAAAAGTTTTTTAGGTTGTAGTAAAAGTTCGCCTCCCTGCAAATCAAATTCAAAATAACCCAGTTCGTCAGCTTCATCAGCAAGTTTTGCGATTGCTTCATAATCTAAATACTCTTTAACATGATCTCCTTTTGGAGAATTTGTAAAACAATACTTACATCTCAAATTACAAGCATTATTAAAATTTAAATCAATTCCTCTTGTTTTTGTTCCAACTTTTCCATCATTGTATTGAACATAATCATAAAAATCTTTAAGCTTTTTTACGAGACGGGGCTTATTTAACAGTGAAGAAGCAATAGGCATTATATTTTATTTTTTTAAGTTATATTTTTTTATTTCATCTGGCAAAATTAATGTAAATTCTGCAAAACAAACAAGTTCATTATTAACTTTACCATTACCTTCCATCAATGCAATGCCTCTTTTGTAAGAAATTACTTTAGTATTAATATGTAGTCTTGAGTTAGGAACAATTTTTTTAATAAATTTTAGCTTATTTGCGCTGGTTAAATACATTAATTTACCTTTGTTACCCTCCAATGTAAGTATTGATAATGCGGCCATCTGAACTAGACTCTCAATTTGAAGCATGCCTGGCATATTTGGGTCTTTTGGCCAATGGACTTTAAAAAACCATTCATCACTTTTTAAGTCCTTATAACCATTAGCAAATTTTCCTGGTAATACTTCTGTCGCGTAGTCTATCATTAAATATGGATCTCTGTTTTGTTGATATTCTTTAATACCTTTTAAATCTAAACTAATAGAGCTCATTATTTAATTTCAATATTTCTAGTTAAACTTTCAAAAATATTATAACCATCCCAAATAAAACTAATATCATGAGCTTTACCAACAGGAATTATTCTGTCAACTCCATTAAAGCTATTTTCTTGAAAAAACTTTTTTAATTCCTCTTTTTTAAATCCAAAATAAGTTAAAGTTTGAATTTTTTTATTATTAAACAGTTTATCAATATCTAAATTCTTAGAATTATATTCATAAATATATCCAAATCTTTTATTATATTTTTCGATATCATTATCTATTTTATCAATTTCAACTCTTATGAGAAAATTATTATAGTTTTTTGTATTTTTGACATTTTTTAATTTATTTATATCTGAAAATAAGTCTGACATTTTTGTTATAGAAATAACATGATCAAGTTGATATTTTTTTTTTGCTATCTCTGAAATATTTTTCCAGAATAACTCTTTATCACTCTTTTTATTGTGTCCTCCTACCCAGATTACTATATGTGGTGAAGTACAGGCGTTCTGGTCCATAAAAAAAATATCATTATAAAAATTCTCAGCTAGTTTTTGCACTTCATTTTTAGTTAATAAATTAAAATTTTTAAAATTAAGTACAGCGAGTGAAAATCTGTCAGAAAAAAAAATATCTCTATTTTTCAGTTTCGAAGAATATTTTTTTATTTCGTTAATTGTCTCATCCCCTCCCCAAATTATCCTGACATCGGCTATTTGTGAAAACTTCTTGGTTACTTCAAAATCTGCACTATCATAATTAACAAAATAATTATTATTTTTAATTTCTTTATATTTTTTTAAGTTAGATATCTTGTTATAAATTTTCAAAAATATTTTTGATTGCTCAAAATTTTTAGATGGGAGTCTTACAATATTTGCATTTCCAGTGACAAGGCCAAATATAAAAGAATATGCAAAATTAATTGGAACATTTGCTGGTGAAATGTGAAAAACTAATCCTAAACCAATTTTGATATTAAGGTTATTTTTAAGTAAATTATTTTTAAGTTTTGAAAGATTTTTCTTTCTAATCCAAAATGCAAATGAAATTAAATCGGTATATTTTCTAGCTTCTTTATCAATCATAATGCAATCAGACAAATCTTTTAGAAAATTTTCACACATATAATTAAATGGTATACTTGAATTAAATTTATTATTTATTATCTGATTAAACTTGTTCATAGGTTGCTACATCCTCTCAATTCTGAGCCTTTTGCACGACCATGTATTTTAAAATATTTTCCCTTTCTACCGCATCTACAATTGTTCTCACCAATAATTTCCCCTATATCTTCTGTTAAAATATTATGACCAGGGTAACTTGTAGGCAAAATAGAAATTAATTGAACTAAACCTCTATTTTTATTTTTTAAAACATTAAATTTTTGATCTCTAATTATTATATCGGAATATACTGATGTATGGAAATAATTATTTTCACACTCAAAAAAAATTGAACCTGTCTGTTCCACCATTCCATAATAGTTAATAATTTTTTCAATTTTAAAATTTTTAAAGAGTCCTGACTTAAACTTGGCATTAGAAATTTTAATATGTTCTAATTTTTTCCATCCTCCTCCATGAAATAAAATTGAGTTTTTAAAGTCATTAAAATATTTTTTCTTATCAAGTTTGTTAAAAAAATTGTAGACAGAGCTAGTAAAACCGAAGATTAAAAAGTTATTATCTCTATATTTACTTAAAAAATTATCTAAATTGCGAAAATCAATTCCATTTTTTTCATTAATTGCAAAAGTATGATCTTTTCCATAAATGCTAAAACCATTTATAGCAGCACTTTTTGCATTAAGAATGTTTTTATCTTCTGTTTTTATGCTCTGCTCTAAAATAAGCATTGGTAATCTGACTGGAGTAACAGAATATTTAAATAATTGATTTAAAACTTTTGTTTGATTTAGTGCATTTTCATTTCCCAAAAAAATTTGTGAATTAATACCGCTAGTTCCTGATGATACAAGTTTTTTTGTAATTAAATTTTTTCCAAGACTTTTTAAATTAAATAACTTAAATATTCTTGCTGGGATAAATGGTAATTCATAGATATCCTTTTCCAAACTTAATTTATGTGTAAACTTTATAAATTTCCCATATTCATTACAATTTTTAAGATGAAATTTATTTAGTCTTTTTATTTCGTTAAGGAAAATTTTTTTTTGAGATTTTTTAAAATTAAATGGATTATTTTTTAATAATTTGCTAACCAAATTCATACTACTATTGATTTAAATATTTATAATTTTTTTTTCCATTTTTTGTTCTTGGAATATTTTCTATATATTTATAGTTCAATATATTTTGAGGCAAATTAATTAAATTATCATATTTAATTTTTTTATCTGCAAAAATAGCTATTTTGTTATTTTTCAATAGAGTTATAGCGTTACATTTAAAATTTGCTTCTATTTTTTTTTCTAAATAATCTAGATTAATTCGATGACCATAAAGTTTAATTGATCTAGAGCGTCTACCCGTAATGAATATTTCTCCAAGTTTATTTTTAAATCCAATATCATTTGTTGAGAGTTTTTTTTGAAATTTGTAATAACGTAAGTCACTTAATTTATAAGAATATCCTCCATAAATATTTGGTCCTTCAAATATTATTTCTTTCTTTTTATTGACATAAATTTTTGTGCCTCTAAGTGGCCTACCTATAGGAACTTTTTTATATTTACATATTTTTTTAGTTATTTTTAAGTATGATATTCTGGGTGATGCTTCGGTCTGACCATACATGGTATAAAAACTGATTTTTTTTTTAGAAATTATATCGTAGATTTTTTTAATTAACTCAATGTTTAGTTCACCTCCTGCTTGAGTTAAAAGCCTTAAATTGTTACTTATTATTTTATTTAAACCAATCCTCAAAAGCATCTCATAAGAAAATGGAACACCATTTAAATTACTAACCTTTTCTTTCTTTACTTTTTTCAAAAAATTTTTTGAAATAATGCTATCTTTATTCATTATCATCTTTGCTCCAGATAGCAAATGTGTATTTAATACTGATAATCCGTAGGAGTATTGCATTGGCATTGTTGTTAAAGAAATGTCATCTTTTGAAATTTTCAAATATTTAATTATTGATAAAGTATTTGATAAAATATTTAGTTTTGAAAGTTTCACAAATTTTGGTTCATTTGTACTTCCAGACGTCGCTAAAAGAAGATGAATATTTTTATTAATTTTATAATTTATTTTATTAAAGTTTTCATAAAAGAAATAATCTTTTAATATTTTAAAACATTTATATTTTGGTAAATGTAAATTAATGTCCTGGTCCCTTCTAATAAATATATATTTTGGTGAATATAAATTTATTAATTTCAATAAATCCTCTTTATTAATATTAGTATCTAGAAGACATATAGGACATCCATTATTCATCAAAGAAGTGTAAATCGAGACAGAATCAATATCATTATCACACACTAAAAAAGTTAAATATTTACTTGATATCTTTTTCTTAAATTTTTTTGATATTCTTAGTAAATCGCTATACTTTAACTTTCTTTTTTGATCTGAGAGAGCAATTCTATTTTTAAATTTTTCAAATTTATTCTGAAACATTTATATAAAATTATACGCTACACTTTCTTAAAGAAAGTGAAAACCATCTAAATTTTTTATCCAGGGAGTATATTGCTCTGTATTTTTTTTTATCTCTTGGAACTGTATAGTAATACAATGCTAAAGAATTCCTAAAAGTAGCATTTTTAGTAATTTTTGTTGAATGTCCGTAAAAAGAGTGGTCAGAAGTCGAAAAAATTATGCATCTATATATTTTTGAAGTAATTATTTTTTTCAGAATCACTTTCAATTTCTTGGACTCCATCTCAAGGTTTAGACAATTCATAAATCATTATTTTATTATTATAAAATTTACTGTATAAGAAAATTTATAGCAACTAATTTACTTTATATATAAAATTTATCCATACTTGATGAATAAAAAAATATTAAAATTAGAGTACATTTACGGGATTATATTAATAATTTTTTTATATTTTCTTTTTCTATATCCACAAGATTTTAAAAGTTTAGTGGTTGGCTCATACTCGTCGGTTCAGTTAATACAAACTCAGAAATATATTATAGATTTTATTGATAATTTAAATTACCCATTTGTATTTAATTTGGCAAATGGCTTTGATTTAATTGCAGATTCTCCTCAGTCTGTACTTCATCCTCTGTATGTTGTGATAAATTTTTTTTTAGACGACAAAATAATTTTACAATCAATTTTTGTAAAAATTCATATGTTTTTTTTTATTTTAGGGCTGTATTTTTACCTTAAAGATAAAATCAATAATAATATAATTTCAATAATACTAATTTTTTCAATATCAAATTCTATGGCTTTTACCGAAAATATATCCCATCCTTTTTTTATATCAGTTTATTGTTATTTTCCATTCATCCTAATTATGGTTGATAAAATAATTTTAAATTCAAAAAGACTTGAATTTATTTTTTTTACATTACTATTAACTTTAATGTTATTGGTTGGTCATTTTCAGCATCAGTTTATTTTTCTGTGTTTTTTAATGGTCTACTTAGTGCAAAAATTAATTGTTAAAAAAATAAATTTTAGAAAATTTATAGATATAATTTTTTGCATCATGATTTCATTTATTATTGCTCTACCACAATTACTCCCAGTATTTGATCTTATGCTCACTGGAGAGCGATCAAACATAGGTGGTATTGGAAGATTTTCGCAGTCATTAAGTGGATTAGGTATAACCGGATATCTTTTCCCAGGTTTTAACTTAACATTTTTCAAATATTTTCAAGATCATTATAATTTATTCTCAACGGCACCAAGTTTAGTAGAAGGTCTTCATTATATAGGAATTTTACCATTGGTAATTTTTTCATTTTTTCTAACAAAAATAAATAAAGATTTATTTAAGGATGCAATTTTTATTTCAATCATTTTTCTCTTTTTAAGAGCATTAGGAATTTTTTTTATCTTAAACCTTTTTTTAAATTATCTTCCTTTATTTGGACAATTTAGAGCTCCAATCAGGAATTTATACCTTGTAGATTTTTTAATTTTTATTTTTATTGCGATTAATTTTAAAAAATATTTTTTAATATCTGATTTGAGAAATTTTGTTTATAAGTTTTACAAATATTATATTTTTCTAATACTTTCTATTTTCTTAATAGCTATGTTTTTTGGATTTGAAAATGTATTAAAAATTGAAATTGAAGATTATTTTGTAATGATTTTTAGCTTTATTATTTTAACTTTAATAGTCATTAGTTTCAAATATTTCAAAAAAGACAAACACCTATATTATTTTCTACTTATATTTGCTTTAATTGATATATCGTTTTATAAATATGTAACCCCCTCTCACTCCAAAATACTCAAATTTGATGAAGCTAATAAACAAGTTCAATATTATGATAATTTTTGTAAAACAGAAAATGTGAATAATTTAGTAGCATTATTTGACCACTCAATTTTGAAGAATGATTTGCCAAGATTTAACTATGGTGAAAAGGAATATAAAAATTTTTCACTAACAAAGAATGATTACAATAATAGAATTTCACCGTCAGGTAGGTATGTTGTTTCTTACAATTGTGATATATCTTTAAGTGTAAAAATTTTAACTTTATCCTCATATAATTTAAATAAATTTAATAATATGTTTTATATAAATAATAATTTTACTTTAGAAGATAAGGTTTATGTCTCAAATCTTTTAGGATTTGAAAAATTTATTACTTATGAAAAAAATAATCTTAAAATTGTGAATAAAGATTTATTAATTGGTTATAATAAAGAAAAAATTAATCATATTTTAAATTCTGAATTCCTAAATAATAATAATTTAAAAAAGGGATTATTTGGTAACTCATTTAACATATTTGTTTTTGAGTCTTTAAATTCGTTAAATTTAAAAAACCTTTTAAAAAATAAAATCGTGGAAGTTAATAAAATAGATAATACTACATTTATACCCTATGGAAGTTCTCGAAACTTTGTAATTATAAATGATCAAAAAAAATTAGTTAATTTTTCTATAAAAGATCCTTTTATAGAAGTTGATACAAATAATAAAACTGTGAAAATTGTTTACGTTCCAAGTCCATTTTTAGTTGGTTTAATTTTAATAATACCGTTAGTAATATTGGTTTTTTTATTAAAAGGAATTTTAATTTTTCTCTTCAAAAATTTCAATTCTAAAATTGGAAAATTTATAGAAAATTTTAATGATAAAATAATAAAAAATATAAAAAAAAATAAATATAAAATTTCAAAATTAAGTCAAAAAACCATCTATTTGCAGATACCTTTAATTATATTTTGTTTTACTTATTTAATTTTATTAGGCTTTTTAGAAATCGAATTAAATAACAAAACCCAAAATACTATTCAAATGAGTTCTTTCTTTTTTTTTCATTTTTTAGTTACAATATATTTTTCAATAAAAATCCTTTATACTAAAAAAAATTTACTAGTCTTTAATTATTTCACTAGTTTTATTATTCTAAACATTTTGCTTGGAATGGTTCTTTGGTCAGAACTTACTATTTATGAAACCCCAAAATATCTGGTTGATAATTTTGGATTCGAGAAAGAAAGAATTTTAAAAATGAAAATTTTTATTTCAAATTTTTGGTAAAACTATTTTTTTAAATTTTTTAAAAAATTTTCTGATATTCTGTAAGCATTAGCCATAGTTAAGAATGTTGTTGGGGTAGAGGGAATTCTTGGTAAATTACTTGCATCAACTATATAAATATTTTCTGAACCAAAAAGTTTACCGTCCATACTACACTCTCCAATTACAGGTTTTTTTTTCATTGGTAAACATGAGCCAAAATGCTGACTTATCCCTGTTTTTGATTTAATAAAAATTGGCAAAGGAAATGAAAATAATTTTAATGATGAAGAAAAAATTCTAGCTAATATTCTAATAATTAAAAGATTTGAGAATTTTGTATTTTTATACTTAAATATTGAAAAAATATTTTTTTCTTTTTCATAATTTATGACAATTGAATCGCTAACTTCACTTGGAAAATAAACTACTCCAATCATTATTCTTTTTATAAAAAAATTAATAATTTTTTTTGTTAAATTTAAGATTTTTGATTTTTTAAATTTTTTAAGAACTAAATCAAGCAAAATTTTTGAATGATATAATTGAAGATGAAATGTATTTTTAGAAATCTCTGTTTGTAAAAAAAGTTGTGATAATCCTGTTGTTGTAATTTCCTCATTTCTCTTAGAATTTTTATTTACATAATACAAAAAAAAATATTTTTGAGAGTCTTTTATTATTAATGATTTTTTATTATACTTGTTTAAAAATTTTAAAACTAACTTAGAAGTATTTATAGGTCCTGATGCAACAAATGTGTAATCAAAATATTCTATAGTTGAATTATTATTTTTTGTAATTTTTAAAAATGTTTTATTATCTTTTTCGTCTATATTCTCCACTATAGAATTATCAAAAAAATTAATATTTTTTATTTTGTTAAAATAATTTTCGGAGTTGAAAATTGAGTTTTTGTGACATCCAAGCATGCACATTCCACAATTTTCACAAGTATTATCGTTGCCCTCAGTTTTGATTGCTAGTTTGGCTAGACCAATTCGAATATTTTTCTTAAAAAAAAAGTTTGAATTTTCTTTATATTTTTTGTAAATGTAATGAGCTTGGCAACAATAATTAAGCTTTTTAGAATAATACTTTAAAGTATTTTTACCATCATCTATATCGTCATATTCTCCTGCAATTTTAAATTTTTCCGTAACTTTTATTAAATACTTTTCTAAGTCAGCCAAACCATCATTAAATTTAGACTTATCATTTTTAGAAATATCGGTTACATTCGCCCCCCATACATTAGATAGGCCTCCAATAGAATGAGATATATCGAATTCAATATTTTTATTAATTTTCATATTTTTTTTGGAGTAAACAATATCTTTTCCAAAAAATAATTTTTTAGGAATAATGCCTGCTGGGTCCGTATCTTGAGCTTCATTTACCCAAAAATTATATCTTTCTTCTTTGGTCATTTGTTGTAGATCTTGGATTTTTTTTTTAACCTCATCAATAAATAAGCTTTTTCCAGATGTAATTACTGTTATGTCAATAGCATCAGAACCTAACAATGGAATAATTGTTGCGAGGGCTGAAGGACCAGATCCGATGACTGCAATTTTTAATTTTTGTACCAGGTTGCCTCTATGTATTTAAATTTTCTCTTTTGTTTATTCTTTTTATAAAAACATATTTTTATTAATTGATACAAATAAGCCCATGAGTGCTTAACTAAACTAATTTTTGAATGCCCAAATGCTCTTTTCCATTCATGCGTTGGCACTTCAATGTAATTAAATCCTCCCGAAAGAGTTTTTGAAACAAGCTCCATTTCGATTGATGTATGAATTGACGATGTTTTACATTTTTTAAATACATCCCTCCTAATTGCTCTGAGGCCATTTTGACTATCAGTTAATTTAGTATTAAATTTAATATTGATTGTATGATTAATTATAAGAGATCCAAACAATCTAAAGAAATGCTGAATATCTGCAAATAACTCATCTGACCCTCCTCTCATTCTTGATCCACCTACATGATCGATTAGCTTATTCTTTATTAAAGGATCAACTAATTTCTTAATATCATTTGGATCATGAGAACAGTCAGCGTCAAAAAAAACTAAAATCTTTCCTAACGCAAGTTTTGAAGACTCTCTTAAAGCATTTCCCTTCCCATTCGATTTTTGAAAAAAATATCTGATTTTTTTAAATTTCTTACAAAATTTTTTTACCTCTTGAAAATTGTCAGATTTATCAATAACTAAAATATTATAGTTATATAATTTTTTTAAAATTGGAATTATTATCTTTAAGTTTTTTAATTCATTTTTACTTGGTATGACTATTTCTACTTGCATTTTATTTATTTAATTATTTATATACACTTTTATACAGTTAATATAAATTATCTAAAATGAAAATTTTAATCACAGGTACAAATGGTTATCTTGGCAAATTTCTTGCAAACTACTTCAAAAATGATCACGATATTTACACAATATCCAGAAAACAGGATCAATTATCACATGTTAAAAAAAATTTTGTGGGAGATTTATCAGATAATATTTTTGTAAGTAGCATCAGCCTAAATGTTGATGTGATAATTAATTGTGCTGCAAATACTAAACATTTTGATAAATTTTCTAAATCTTATAATGATAATTGCCTTTCGATTAAAAACTTAATTAATAATAAAAATTTAGATTATCATAAACTAATTCACATAAGCACTGAGGCTGTTTTCCTAGATAATAAAGAAATAGATGTTAATGAAAAATCTAATTATCCAAAAAAAAATATATCCAATTACTCTCATACTAAAAAATTATCGGAGGAATATGTTAAAGAGTATTCTACAAAAAATAAAAGAAACTTCATTATTTTAAGAACAAGATTAATTTGGGACTCAAAAAATTCTCCAGTATTCAAAAAACTGGATGAAGCAATCAAAAAAAAATTATTTTTTTTGGTGGATAAAGGAAATTATTATACATTTGCAACACATATAGATAACCTAGCTCTTGGTATTCATAGATGCATGAGCAATGGAAAAAACCAAAGGACATATTTTATAACAGACGGAAAGCCTATAAAATTCAATCTATTGATTGATCAAATATTAGATTCAAAAGGAATTCACAAAAATCTAATAAGTTTTCCAAGATACCTTATCTATATGTTATGCTTAATTTGTGACTTTATTTACATTTTGTCTTTTAAAAAAATAAGATTGCCTCTATCTCTTTCTCTGTACTATTTAACAATGAGTAAAGTAAATATTGATGACACTTTTTCGAAAAAGGAATTAAATTTTAGTCCAAAAACTTTTTACTAAATTTTCATGTTGTTAAAATAATTAGCTAATCTAAGTGATAATTGAACAATAGTTAGTGTAGGATTGGAATATCCTCCTGTTGGAAATACTGATGATCCAGCCATGTAAAGATTTTTAGAACCGTGTACTTTACAATTTTTATCGACTACTCCGTAATTTGGATCATTTGCCATTCTTGTTCCACCCATATGATGATTGCCTCCATTAGCCTCAATAAAAGGACCCTTTTCTTTTAAATTTATATTTTTATAATTTTCATCTAGTAACCACTCCTCCATCTTAATTCTTCCAAGATCTTCACTTAAAATCCATTGATTAAATTGATTTAAGGTCTCTTTTACTGTGATATAATCAAGATCAACTTTGGTCCAATTTAATACTGGCCTAGGGATATTAAAAAAGTCCCTTTGATTATTTGATAAACTTATTTTATTAGAAAATTCTGGCGACTGTTCCCATTGAGTTTCTATATGCGCTGAACATAGTAAATTTTTTTTTAAATTATAAATAAATTTTTCACTTAAATTTGGAACTTTGCATAATAAATCTCGTGCTAAATCTTTAGTTTTTGATAATTTTTGCCCATGAACTCTTAATGCGCAACTCATTACACCTTTTTCTAACTGTTTAGCTTTTGTAAGTGTAAAAAAACTTAAATTAACTTTATTTGAGAGTAATATTTCTCCAATTGAATAATGTGGATGTTCAATCCAATACCTTCCAACTGGGAGATTAGATGGATATAATTTTTTATTGTTTTGTATTTGTTGCCAAGCCAGTTGCCTTGAATTTTCAATTCCACCCATAGCAAAAATAAATACTTTCGCTTTTACTTTTAAATTTTTCTTATTAAATGATTTAAAATGTGCCTCAGTAACTACTTGGTCTTCACTTAAAACTTTAGTTAAATTTGAATTTATGTATAAATGAATATTTTTTGAATCTAAAATTTTTTTTTTATATTTTTCACCAAATCGAGTTGGATGCTTGTTTTCGGTTTCTGAATATTTAAAATAAACCTTTTTGATTCCAAATTCTTTAGACATAATTTCATCCTGCGGTATAGTTTCAACATTAATGATTGGTAATGCTTCATCTAAATAAATATCCAGATCTTTTTTCTCTATAGGCCAGTAAGCAAGTTTATTTAGGTTTTTTTTAACAAAATCAACATCATCTAAAGTTCTACTCCAACCACCCCAGTGACCACTTGTACCACCAAACTGCCTTAATCTACATACGTCCAATTCAAAATATGGATCTCCAATAACTTCCCCTTTATAACAATCAGTCGAACTATCCGTTTGTAAAAAATCTCCTGCCTCACACAATACAATTTTATATTTTTTATCAAGGGAATTTGCTAAAGTAATCCCTGCTGGACCTGAGCCAACGATACAATAATCGCAATTTATTTCTTGCAAATAGTTTAGACTATTTAGATTTTGGAACATTAAGTTAAATCTTCAGACTTTAAACTCCAATTGTTAACAACAAATTTCTTCTCATTTTTTTTTATTATTTTTTTTGATATCGAAAAATTTATTAAAAGTAAGCTTAAACCAGATAAAAAATATTTTATGAAGTGTCGTCTGTTCATTTTTTTTCCATATATTTTAAAATTTACTGTATAAGAAAATATATATCAACAATTACGTATAATAAAATTTATTATTTGATTAATGAATAAATCAGTATTTATATTTAATAAAGTATTATTGGCATTTTTAATAATTTTTTCATATCTTATATTTCTTTATCCTCAAGACTTTGGTACTGTAATAATTGGATCAATTTCATCAGATCACCTTATACAAACTCAAAAATACATTATAGATTTTTTTTCTAACTTTAATTATCCATATATTTATAACCTAGGTCATGGCTTTGACTTGTTTGCTTCTTCTATTCATTCTGGAATGCACCCGTTATATTTTTTTATAAATATTTTTTTATCAGAAAAAGTCTTGCTAAAAGAAATTTTCGTAAAAATTCACATGTTCTTATTCGTAATGGGCATGTTTATATATTTAAAGAATAAAGTAATAAATAAGACTATTCTAACTTTGTTAGTTGTCGTTGCTTCAAATTCAATTGTAATGACATCAAATATTCCCCATCCATTTTTAATATGTGTATATTCATATTTTCCATTATTATTAATATTAATTGAAAAAATAATTAAAAAACAAAAATTTAAATATTTCTTTTCCCTCTCTCTAGTAATTTTTTTGATGTTAATGGTAGGTCATTTTCAACATCAATTTATTTTTTTAACTTTTTTAATGATATTTCTAATTGCAAATATTTTTCAAGAAAAAATTTCAATTTCAATTTTTTTTAAGATATGTTTTTTTATCTCAATTTCTTTTATTTTATCTCTTCCTCAGTTACTTCCTACATTTGACTTGATGTTAATTGGAGAAAGAAGTTCAACTGGTTCTATTTCTAGATTTGATCAATCATTAAATGGTTTTGGTATAATTGGGTATTTTTTTCCGGGAATAAATTTTACATTTTATAAACATTTTGACGATTATTATCAATTATTCACAACCTCTCCAAGTTTAGTCGAGGGATCTCACTATCTTGGTATTTTTTCAATTTCATTATTTTTTTTTCTGATAAAAAAAATAGGTTATAAGCTCAAAGAAGACCCATTTATAATTTCAATAATATTTCTTATACTAAGGGGACTGGGAATATATTTTATAATTAACCTCTTTTTAAATTATTTTCCAATATTTGGACAATTTAGAGCCCCTGTTAGAAACTTATATTTAGTGGATCTTTTAATAATTATTTTTATAGGAATAAATTTTAAAAAATATTTTCATTTAGAAGAATATAAAAATTTTTTTAAAAAATTTTTAAAATATTACACAGGTTTATTACTTTTGATTATTTTATTTAGTCTACTTTTGGTTAATAATTTTGTAAGTAATATTGAATTTCATGACTATTTTGTTATTTTATTTAGTCTATTTATTGCTCTATTATTATTTTTCGTTCTTAAATTTTTTAAAAACAAAAATCTTATATTTACATTATTTCTGATTTTAACAATTGTAGATCTGTTTTTTTATAAGTTTGCAACTCCTCTGCATTCTAAAATTCAAAACAAAGATAACTTTATAGAAAATATTAAATCTTATGAAAATCTTTGCAAAAAAAACCAAACCGATTCTATAATTACACTCTTTGATCATGCAGAAATTGATAACGATCTTCCAAGATTTAGGTATGGAAATAAGACAGGTAAGAATTTTATTTTAAGCAAAAATGATAAAAACAATAAACTACTTGGTGTAGATAAATACTTATACACTTATGATTGCAATATAAGCATGGGTGTAAGACAGTTTACAATGGCCTCTAATGGTGCCACAAAAATTCATGATTTTGTATATTTAGGTTCAAATGAAAAAAAATTAAATACTCGTGACAAAATTTATTTATTGTCTCTTTTAGGGTATACGCATTTCTTAAACCTTGAAAATAATAAGTTAAAGGTTGTTAATAAAGAAATTATTTCTGATTATGATAAATCAATAATCAACGAACAGGTGATTACAAATTTTTTTGAAAAAAAAATAGAGAAAAACTTATTATTTAAAAATTTTGATTTATTTTTTTATGAAAAGTTAAATAAATCTTTGCTGAAAAATTTATTAACTACTTTTGAAACTGAAGTTAATGTGATTAAAAATATAAGATTTATCGGCTTTGGTGGAACAAGGAATATTATTATCAAAGATGCAGATGATAAAATAATAAAACATGAAATTTATGATCCTTTTATAAAAGTATTTACTGATAAAAAAACTTTAACTGTTACTCATGTTCCAACTCCTTTTTTAATTGGAATTATTTTAATAATTCCGCTAATTGTAATTTTATTTTTAATTTTCACTCTTACAAAAATAAAAGTAACAAGGTTTTTTAGTTTAACTAAAAAATATTTTTTCAGTAAGTTTCTTCAAAAAAATAGTCCTACATCAGGTAGAAAAATTATTAAACTAATTAATATTATCTCAGCTATGTCAATATTAATTATAATTTTGTGTACTATATATCTCATATTTTTTGGATTAGAAAAAATTCAGATAGGGGAAAAAATAATGCCTACTTTAAGTTTAAGTTTATTATTTGTAATTTATTTTATATTTTCATTTTTGTTCCTCTTCAAAATATTAGATGTTAACATAATGGATAAAAAAATATTAAAAGTTTTGTACTTTGTTATTTGTAATATTCTAATTGGAACTGTTTTGGTTGGGGAATTAATGGTTTATAATACTCCAGAAATTCTAATAGATAAATTTAATTTAAAAGACGATTATTTTGATGGATTAAAAAACTTTTTAATCAAATATGTTTGGTAAGAAACTAAATAAATCTCTTTTTATTTTTTCTAAACTTTTTCCAATCAATTTTATTTGGCCAACTATTGTATGTATCCTCATACTTATTTTTAACAAAAGAATTTTTTAAGAAATTATCAATTGATTTATCAATTAAATTTTCAGAGTCGATAAAACTTTTTTGATAAAGATCCATAAGACTATCTTTCTTTTTAATTTGAATTTTCTTTTGTACTAAAATTTTTCCTACATCAAGTTTATCAGTCATAACATGAAAAGAAACTCCGAATTTTTTTTCATTATTTTTTAGTGAGTGAAAAACAGGAAGTAAACCTTTATATTTGGGCAAAAGTGATGTGTGTCTGTTTATGCAACAATATTTTGGAGAATTTAAAATTTTTTTTGAAAAAATTAAAGAATTTATACTTATAATAAAATCAATTTTATTATTTTTAACTTTTTTTATAAAATTCTTTTGATTAATTCTGTTATGTATATGAAAAAATGGAATATTTTTTGTTTTGAGAACTTTTTTAATTGAGTAATTAAATAACTTATTCTTTATTTTAATAATTAATAGTTTGCAAAATTCAAATAAATATAAATTATGAATATTTCTCAAAATAAATAAATTCATAGATGAGGCTTTTGGTATCTTTTTTACTATCCCAACCTCTACAACTGTATTTTTTGTATAATTTAAAAATTTTTCTAAATAATCAGGTAAGAAAAAATCGTTATTATCAATAATAATTAAAAGTTTCATTCACTAGAATACTTTCGATATTGCAAAATCTGAAATAATTTTTGCCCAGCCCTTGGATAAAAGATTATCAAATGAATTTAAAAAGTAATCAATCTCATCTTTTTTAATTATTAATGGAGGTGTCAAAGCTAATTGACTTGGAACATGAGGGTGTACTGTTGTCAAAATATTATATTTTACTAAAAGCTGATTAATCACTATTGCAGAAAAAATACCATCTCCCACCTTTTCTTTAAACTCATTATTAAATTTAGATAGCAATTTAAACGCAAAGTCACCAGGGACATTTAATTTAATTCCCACTGCTAATCCTAAACCTCTAACCTCATTAATCATTTTTGGATATTTATTTTGTAATTGTAGTAGACCATGTTTTAAATGATGACCCATATCAAAACTATTTTTTACTATTTTACCGTCAGAAAAAATATTTAGTGACTCTATTGCTGTAAAACATTCCTCACCCAATCCATTATATGTAGTGGAGTGTATATTATAATCTTTTAAAGATCCGTAGGCTTTTTTGAAAATTTCATCTTTTGCAATATACGCAGCTATAGACGCTTTACCTCCACCTAGGGATTTAGACACTGTCAGAATATCTGGAATTATATCGTCATATTGAAAAGTAAACATTTTTCCAGTTCTCCCAAATCCAGTCCAAACCTCATCTACAATCATTAAAATATTGTTTTTATCACATATCTCTCTTATTTTCTTCAAATAGCCTTTAGGCGGCACCTCTATTTTAGACGCAACCATCGACTCTAAAATAATGGCACAAATATCATCACCATGATTTTTTCTTTCTTCTACAACTCTTTCAAAATCTTCAGGATCACCATACTTACACATCAAACATCCCTCTAACTTGTTAAAATACTCTCTGGTCACGTCACCTCCAGAAACACTTAACATAGCATGTGTTCTTCCATGAAAACCTATGTCTGTAAAAACTATTTTATTTTTTTTTTTTCCTTGAAATTTTTGAGCGATTTTTAATGCTCCCTCGTTAGCCTCTGCTCCACTATTACAAAAAAAGGAATTATTTAATTTTTCAGGTAAAATAGAAGCCAGGTTCTTTGATAGAGCTGCTAAGTAAGGAGATGGAAAAAATTTCCATACCTCCATATTTTTTTTTGAATTAAATAATTTTCTAGCATTCAAAATTCTTGGATGATTATGACCAAGATTCAATACACAATTACCAGCTGTAAAGTCATATATTTTCTTGTTATCTTTACAATAAATATATATTCCTTCAGCAGTAATTGGCTCTAAATCAGATATCCCTAAAATGTTAAAAACTTTATATAAACCGCTATTGCTATATTTGAGATAAAATTCTTTAATATCCTTTTTGCCTAAATTATTTACTTCTTCTAGAGTAATCATTTATCTAGTCCTAATCTTATAGATAAAGCTGAATTAAATAACCTTTTTTTATCAAAATTATTTAGTTTATCTTTAAAGTCATAATATTCTTTACCAAATTGGTTTATAACATTTTTTTTAGTAAGTAAATGGTTTCTAAAAATATTATTAACACATCCGTAATTGTGACAAATTTCATTTAATACATTTATGAAAATATTATTTTTTGGAGTATTGGGTAAATCGCAATAAATTGAAATACCGTCCATTGAAAAATTTAAAAAATTCTTCTGCCCTTTAAAAAGTTTAAGTAAAGTTAAAACAATTGAAACATCATATTTCACCATTAATTTTTTGAATTCTATGATGAAAAGTAAAAAATTATCTCTTGGAATTATTAATTGAAAAGACAAAAACCCTTTTTTTCCATACATATCAAAGTAAAATGGTTTGTTATAAAAAGGGAATAGTTCTGGAAAAATATCGATTTCTTTTTTTCTTAAAATTAATTGCTGATTGTAAAATAAAGAATTCAAAAAAATATTTATATTCTTATAAAAAAAATTAAATCTTGTTTTGCTATATCTCAGATCAATTTTATTATACTTAGGTATCTTAATTTTATAATTTTTTTTAAAATGAGTTTTTGTAAGTATAATTAGTGCTTTGAACTTTTTTGGATTTGATAAATTTGCCCAACTCATCATTGTGTCGTAGTTATCTTTTTCATTTTGAAAAACTTGATCAATCTCCTCAAAAGAATTTATTTTTAAAATTTCTTTGGAACAAATATTTCCACCTAATGGCTCTAATTTCAGCACTGCACTTATGATAAAACCAGTTAAACCCATGCCACCAACGGTTAAATCAAATATTTCATGGTTCTCAGACCTGCTACAATTAACAATTCCGTACTCTGGATGATATAGTTTAATACTAATAACAATATTTTTAAAATTTCCATATTTATAAGTATTCTTTCCATGTGCATTACAAGCTATAAGAGATCCAATGCATAAATCCGGCCAGCCCGGTTGAACAGTCAAATAAAGGTTTCGATTTGCAAATTTTTCAAATATTTGCTTTAAAGTGCATCCAGACTCAACTTCTATTGTTCTGTTTGCCTCATCAAAATGTAATGTGTTATTAAATTTTTGAAAGTTTACAGTTAAAATATTATTTCCAAAACTTGCGTCACTATACGATAATCCGGCTCCTTGAGATATAAAATTTTTTTTAGATTTTATATTTTTCAATTCTTCAAAAGTTTGAATTTTTACAAATTTTGATTTACAGTTATTACTTAATTCTAAATTTGTAAGATATTTTTCATCCATATATTTTTATATTAAAAAAGATATATTTTTCAAAATAAAATTATTTATTTTTTTTTTATGTGGCGAAGTATCATTTTGAAATCTATTTTCAATAAAATTGTCATAAGAATTATCTAAACTATCAATATTTAAAAAATTTGAGTTCCAATTTAATACCTTTTTTGCTAAACTTGTATCAAAATAAATATCTTTACCATAAGCTGCAAAATGATATTCCTTTAAAGGTATTATACTCAACTTTGATAAAACTTTTCCTATTTTTATAAAATAATTATTATCTATATTTTTAATTATCGATTTGCTATTCTTCCTCTCAATTAAAGTTTCAAGTAAAGTTCTGATTGATGTGAAATTATCAGACCCAATATTTAGTGAGCCAGAATAATTAGAAAAAGCTGAAAGATATGTAGCATCAATAAAATCTCTTACGTCTACAAATTGATATAAATTGTTGCCATTATTTAAAACTGGAACTTTTGAATTCATTGAAATCCAAGTAAATAATATTGAGAAAATTCCAAGTCTATCTTCACCAAGAATTGTTCTAGGTCTCAATATGGTAATATTCTTATGATTAAAAAGTTTCATACATTCATCCTCTGCAATTTTTTTTGATAAGCCATATTTTTCTACAGGATTTCTTATATCATTTTCACTTATTGGAACTTTGTTAGGTACACCATAGACGGCAGAACTTGACACATATACAAATTTTTTTATTTTTTTTTTTTTAAAAAAATATAATAAGTTTTTTGTTCCTAAAACGTTGTTTTCAAAATAATTTTTTTTTGACTTGGAAATTGGAACTTTTGCTGCATTATGTATTATTATATCAAATTCATATGTATCAAAAACTTCCTTTAAATTTTCAAAGTTTAACAAGTCAACATATAAACTTTGCACATTTAAGTTATTAGTTTTTAAGATATCTAAATTAAAGACCTTATGACTATTTTCAGAAAATTTTTTTATCAATAAACTTCCAAGATATCCAGATCCACCAGTAATTAAAATATTCATTTCAAATTAAAAATTATTAAAAATAAAGTTGTTATAGCCGATAATATAAAAATTATATCACTTGATATATATTCAAAAATATCTTTTTCTATTTTTTTTTTTTTAAGATGCTTAAAAAGTCTAAGAAAACTTAAGAAAAAAATTATAAAAATAAAATTTGAGAGTAAAAAATTACCTGAAAAATTCAGGTAAAATAAATTCTCAATTACTTTAAATTCAAAAAAAATATTATTATTTAAAAAAATAAATAAAATTATTGATGCAATAAAAAAATAAAAATAACTATAAAAAGTTAATTGTTTAACATTGTTAATATCATAAGGAATTAAATTATTTTTTGTCTCTAATTTGTTAACATTTATCTGTATTAAACGTTTAATAATTGCCAAAGTGCCAAAAATGCAGAAAAAAAATAAAATAAAGACTAAAGTAAACTCCAATTCAATTATTTCAGCACTATATAATAATCTAAAAATATAAAAAGATTGTAATAATATTATATCAATAAAAATTATTTTTTTAAGAAAAAAATTATATATGTAAAAAAAAATTAAATATAAAATCAACCAATTATTTATAAAAAAAAAATTATAAAATATCATTACAATTAAAAATAAAAAAATATTTAAAATAGCAAGTGTTTTAAGAGAAATAATATTTGTATTTTTTTTTAATATATTATTTTTATCTGTATTTCTATCATAATAATCATTTGTGAGATAAATTATATTTACAACCAAACAAAATATAAAAAAAGAGAAAGTGGTTTTTAAAATATTTTCAATATTAAAATAATTAAAATTTAGAAGAATTGGGATAAAGATTAAAAAATTTTTTGTAAATTTTTTGTAATAGATGTATCTAAGCATATTTTTTTTTCAAAAATTTAGATATGTTTCGATTTGAGATAGACATAACGGAACCTTGAGGATTTTTTAAAAGCTTGTGATTAATCAAAGATGAGTCATAAACATAAAGGCCACTAGAGTTTTTGTACTCACCCCAAGAGTCAAATTCACAAATTTGATTTTCACCACTTTTCACTCCTCCTAATATATGCACAGAGGAAAATTTAATTTCATTTATTTTTTTTATTTTATTAATCTTTTCTTGATAGTTAACTTCTTGTAAATCTGTCAATCCACTATTGGTTATTAAATATATTTTTTTTGCTCCACCTTTGTAAAGGGTATCGCATAAAATATTAATCGATTTTTTAATTACAAGAAGATCCTTCTCGCTTATTTTATAAGAATAAATAAATTTATTCGTAAATGGTAATTTATATATTTTACCTCTGCCAAATGAAAAAGTGCAATGGTAAATTGACATTTTTTTCCAATTTTTTGAAATATGCTCGTTAAACTGACTTTTGTAACTTGCTATTTTTATAAATTGCTCCCCGCTAGAAGCTTCTCCAATTATAAAATCTGGAAAAAAATGGTCCATTTGATAGCTGTGTACATTTTCTGATCCATCCTGGATCTCTTCATCAAATTCAACAATTACTTTTAACATTGGATGAAAAAAAAAATTTCTAAAATTTCCTTTTATTTTGCTATTTATAAGAATTTTATTAGTTTCTAATGATCCACAATTTAGAAAAATATTCTCAGTTTCAATTTTTATTTTTTTGTTTCTTAAAATTCCGTGCACTTCCCAAAAATTATTTACTTTTTTTATACTATTAACTGTAAAATTGGTTAAAAATTCCCCCCCATTATTTAAGTATCTCTTTAAATAGGTGTTAGACATAGAATTTTTTTGAGATTGATCTTTGTTTTCATAAAGGGATGGAACATGCTCATATTTATAATTATTTAAATTAATCCCTTTTATAAAAAATTTACTACTTCCCTTTGTTTGTTTCAAATAAGATATTCCACAAATTTTATTTATATCCAAAATTTGGTTATTTAAATCAAAAATATCTAGGTCTTCTACATTGTAATTTTTTTTCCAATTTTCTACAAAAGTGTCATGTGGAGGGTGGAATAATCCACTATTAATTTCTGATCCTCCACCTGCACAAAAACCAGAAGAAAAAGAAATTTTTGAGTTAAATAAAGTACTGTTTAATCCACCGTTCCTCCATTTATAAAAAAATTCGTCACCTGGATGTTTTGATTTTGGAATAGTAAAATATTTTCCCCCATCAATTAATAAACAATCGGTTGTTTTAAGATTCAAATTATAAGCTGTAATTGAGCCTGATGGTCCGCTACCGATAACCAAATTTTTATATCTATATTTTTTTATCAGAAAGTTTGATACTTTAAGTTTTTCATCAAAGTTTTTACTTTGAAGCAGAATTACAGAAAAAATGAGCTCCTCAAGCTTTTCAGAAAAAAAACCTGGAACAAAATCAAAATAATTTTTTTTAAAAAAATTAGATAGTGATAAAAAGGAGAGAGAACTAATGAAAAAAAATTTTATAATAAAGTCGCTTTTTAAAAGGTGGAGGAATACTTTTTTATCATTAATGTATTTAAATTCAGAATATCGAGAGATATTTCTTTCTTTAACAATATTTAATAAACTCACAAATTTTTTATACTTTTTAGTATAGATCATTATAAGGAGTTTTATATCAATATAGTATTCATGATAATCAAAAATTTTTTTCAGTGCATAAATCAAGCCAATTGAGCTATTAGTACTGGTTAGCTACATGCGTTACCGCACTTCCACACCCA